>JDSF01000115.1_pt1 | contig 62002 bp, 71 predicted proteins | sample 199441 | NCBI WGS metagenome assembly JDSF01 (sample SAMN02592751, study PRJNA231836) | bioreactor metagenome | isolation source: continuous culture bioreactor denitrification-DNRA | place: Germany: Bremen
TATACCAAAGAAATGATGTGGAGGGTAGTCGCAATGAAAGAGGTTCTAAAAACCTATAAAGAGAGATTAATCAATCTAAATGGACGCAATCGTAGTCTTGTACTTCGCAAAATCTATAAAAAAAAGATCATTTGACCTATTCAGACTTCTAAGGGAAGACTGTCTTAAGGAAGAGGCGCTTGTAGATTTCTTGTTAAAAAGATCCAAAGGTGCCAACCTTATTATGGAAGACCCCTTCAAGTTGCGGGTAAAAAGATTGAAGGCTCTAGAGAGCCAGATTCTAGATGATAAAGAAGAAGAGGTCCAAGTACTGAGAGATACAGTAGATGAGATGTACCCCTTATCAGAAGAAGAGATGCAGGTAATGATTAAGAGAGAAGGGGAAATTGATGAGAAATATGCCCTCTTAATTGAAGACGAGAAAAAGAGTGTCGAACGACAAATTGAGAAAATAATTGGCTACTCAAATCAGATCAATTACCTCAAAAGAGAAATAGATGCAGTTGAAAAAGAGACTGGTAAATATGAGCTTTTTATAGGCTATCCTTTTGTGGAAGGCCGCTTTAATGATGGCACATTTGTAAGAGGACCATTGGCACTCTTTCCTATAGAACTTGTTAAAAAAGAATAACCGCTGGTCTATTAAGAATATTGTGGATCAAGATATTCTAATCAATAAAGTACTGGCTTATGGTTATGCCAAATACAATAACATTAAGCTTGAAGATTTTGACATGGAGTTCTCCAGTCTGGATGTCTTTGGTGAGGACCCAATTCAAGGAATGATTCAGTATGTGAATGAACGCAAATTAGTTACCAATGATCCACAGGATTTGTCGGTAGAGAAATTCGTTGATTATACCAACGATACCATTCCAGGGTATAAGTCCGGGGAGCTTTTGGTTAAGCCATACGCAGTCCTTGGTCAATTCCCCTTATCTAACTCCATATACACGGATTATCAACAACTGGAAAAAAAAGAAGAAATTGAGCAAGACTTACTTCAGTCTCTCCTGCTAAATCAAGAGGATTTGGCAAAAATTGCTCGAAAATCCCAAGGCGAAGGATACAGAGGAAGAAGTATTATCAGAGCATGATACTTATTTTTTCACCCAACTTGACTACTCTCAAGAGAATGCTGTTGGACGTCTTAATCAATCCAATAAGTTGGTTATCTACGGGCCACCAGGTACAGGTAAGTCTCATACCATTGCTAATATGATAAGTGATGCTATGTGTAAGAACAAACGTGTTCTAATGGTTTCGCAAAAGAGAGCTGCCCTTGATGTTATTTATAACAGATTATCGGACTTGAAAAGTAAGATGGTCCTCATTCATGATGCCAACAAAGATAAGAAACAGTTCTATCTTAAGGTGTCTGATTCTATACAAGATGAGGCCCTTAAATATAATCTGAACGCCAAGCTTGAGCGGGATGAATTGGCAACACAGATTGATGAAAAAGTGGTGGGCCTAGAGAAGATTGCTTCAACCTTGATGAGTGAGAGACCTTTTGGCCTGTCTTTACAAGAAATGTACATCAAAACCAAAGGAATCTTTGAGATAGAAGATGAACGTTTTGCCTTCTACAAAGCCTTTAGAAAGAACAACCCCTTTGTAGAATACACCTATAAACCACTGTCTGCTAGCCTTGATAAAATCAGTGGTGATGAGATGCTTGTTAATCTATTTACCAAATACCGTAAGATGGTTGACTCTAATCCTTATATGCTGGCTTACGCCCATAAGATGGATGTCATGTCTTACGAGGATGTCGTTGACGGTACGAAAGCATTACAACAAGTCATTGATGAGCAAAAAGACACAGATATGAATGCCTACAAGGCTTTTGCAGCATACTACTATGACCATCGTGACACTGTTGAATTAGATGGTATTGAAGGGGCGGCAAAGGACTATAACCACAGCCTTAACCACCACCTAATAGATGAAAAAGATATAGCATGGTGGCAGGTTGGCGAAGGCATCAAGAAAATAAGCCATATGAAGGAAACCAAAGCTAACAAAGCACTTTATAAGTCAGAAGAAGAACGGTATATAGAACTTTTCAAAGCTTTTAAAGATATGGTATCCATGGGTCTTAGTGCAATTGATGGGTTCAAATCAGATATGACGGACTATCACTTTGGTATGTTACAAAGACAAGTCATTAAGGAGTTCTTCATTGGAGAGACTCTCAATCACCTGATTAATGCCCTTGACAGTCAATCTGCTTTCTTGCCCCTTAAGACCAAGATTCAGAGCTTGTTGCCTCTTGATATGAAGCTTCTAGATTACTGTTATGATATGACCAAGAATCAAGATGACATGAAGCAATTAATTGACACTTTGATGGAATACATAATCCTTGAGCAGATTAACCAGATTGAGAAGTCTGAGGATTTTAACGAGTTCTACTTATATTTTAATCTCTATACGGAGAATGTTGATGAGATTACCAATCTTATGGTAGCTAAGAATGACAAGACCAAGGAAATTGCCTATAGCAGGTGGAATGACAAGTTCCAGGTCTTTCTTGATACAGCAACATTCAAAGAGTTTAAGAGACAGGCAGAAAAGAAACGTCAACTATGGCCCATACGTAAGTACATCATTGAATTTAGTGAAATGCTTTTAACCTTATTTCCATGTTGGTTGCTGAGTCCTGAAACCGTATCCGATATCTTTCCTTTACAAAAGGATTTATTTGATGTGGTCATATTTGATGAGGCTTCCCAGATATTTGTTGAGAATGCCATTCCAACAATCTATAGAGGAAAGTCAGTTGTCATAGCTGGCGACGACAAGCAGTTACAGCCAAGCTCGACTTTTACAACAAAGTACGATGAATTTGATGAAGATGAAACTACCATTGAGACAGTGGCAGCTTTTGAAGAGGAAAGTTTGCTTGACCTTGCCAAGGTGAATTATGACTCTGTCCATCTGAACTATCATTATAGGTCACGCTACGAAGAACTGATTAACTTCTCCAATTACGCCTTCTATAATGGTGGCTTGAACATATCGCCAAATATTAAACACACGAAAGCACTGAGTCATCCACCAATAGAACGAATTATGGTAGATGGTCTATGGGAAAGCCGTAAGAATAAAGAAGAAGCCAGCCGTGTGGTTGACTTGGTGGCTGAAATCCTTATGACAAGGAAAAAAGAGGAAACCATAGGGATTATCACCTTCAATATCACACAAAAAGATTTAATCGAAGACTTGCTAGAGGCAAGAGTCAACTATGATAAAGCCTTTGGGGAATTATACCTTAAGGAAAGACAACGTTATGATGGGAATGAGGACGTCTCAATTTTTGTAAAGAATATCGAGAACGTTCAAGGTGACGAGAGAGACATCATTATATTCTCTGTAGGTTATGCTAAGAATTCAGAAGGTAAGGTATCGGTTAATTTTGGATCATTGTCACAAGACGGTGGTGAAAATAGGCTCAATGTTGCTATTAGTCGTGCTAAGCGCAAAGTATACGTTGTCCAATCAATAGAGCCAGAAGAACTAAAGGTTGAGGGTACATTAAACAGAGGACCTAAATTATTTAGGAATTATCTTGAGTATGCCCGCTCTGTATCAGCAAGATGAAGAGAACAGTATGCTTACTTTACGCCAGTTTTCAGAGACCAAAAAGGTCATTGGCAAAGAAGACGATGAATTTGTTGACGCTGTTGCGGAAGTCTTGACTCAAAGAGGACACGAAGTGATGAAGAATATAGGTTCTTCAGAGTCTAAGATTGACTTAGCATTATTACATCCCACAACAAAAGAGTTTGTCCTAGGCATAGAATGTGACGGAAAGACTTATCGTTCAATCCCATCGGTTAGGGAAAGGGATATTCATCGTAAACGCTTCCTTGAATCAAGAGGTTGGGAAATGACCCGTATTTGGTCTATTGATTGGTGGAAAGACCCATCATTGGTCATTGATAAGATTGAGCATTTTATGAAGATATTACTTGAGTCAGATGAAGTTGTACAAGCATCGGATACAGTAAAGATGACAGCTGTAGAGACTTTACAAGCGGACGAAGTTTATCCAGAAGGGTCTGTATGGTTTGGTGACAAAGTTCTGATTAAAGATAACATGACCAAGGAAGTCTTTGATATTAGGATGGTGACCAATCCTTCTAATAGAGACCTTATGAATGACTTTATGAAGTTCCTTCTTGGTAAAAGCAATGGTGAAGTTTTTGTATATGAAGGCTTTGAATATATGGTGGTCGGAATCAAAAAAAAGCTAAGGATAAAAGTTTATGGATGAATCAAATGAAGTAAAACATAATAAGTGGATGACACTGGCCATTGAAGAGGCTGAGAAAGCTTCGGATATACTTGAAGTACCAATTGGTGCAATTATTGTCTATGAAGACAAGGTCATTGGCAAAGGCTACAATCAACGTAACACTATGAAGAGTACGCTGGCTCATGCTGAAATGATGGCTATTGAAGAGGCGTCAAAAGTTATGGGTGATTGGCGGTTGGAAGGTTGCACAATGTATGTGACTGTCGAGCCTTGCCCAATGTGTGCAGGTGCCATAGTCCAAGCTAGAATGGACAGTGTGGTCATTGGTACTATGAATGCAAAAGCCGGTTGTGCGGGTTCTATATATAATCTTCTTGAAGAGCCTAAGTTCAATCATCAGGTTGAGATTACCTCGGGTGTTATGGAAGAAAGATGTTCGTCATTGATGTCGGATTTTTTCAGAGAACTTAGGGAAATGAAGAAGGATAAGAAAACTATAAGAAAACTTAGATAAATTGCTGTTGACATCATAAGTTAAAAGTCTTATACTAGACTTCCGTGCAGCTGGGGCGTTAGCGGTGCCTTGTACCTGCAATCCGCTATAGCAGGAGTGATGTCAAACGGAGGGTGATCAAAGGTGAAGCAGCCCCCAAAAAGTGGCGTTGATTATTTGGTCTTACGCAATACGAATCTGTGAATCGTGTCAGGTCTTGACGGAAGCAGCACTAAGCAGAAGCTCGTGTGTGCCGTAAGGGTGCCGGATATGAGTTAACTAGTGAGGTAACGTTTGTCTTTATGATTCGAAGGGCGACGCACGGTATGAAGAATATTATGTCTTTGGACATTAAGAAGAGCTGATTGCTTATGCAATCAGCTCTTTGTAATTATAAGCTATACTTTATCATATGAAAGAGTGGGTTAAGTTGTTGCTTCAGAGTTGTTATTGACAATATCGTCAGATTCAACACCTGGTTCTTCTTCAGGGTAAATGTGATGGTATAAATCATCTGCCCATTGTAAGGCTTCTTTATACATAGATGGCAGTTCATCTAAATCAAATCCTGCCTTCTCAGCATGGCGGTAAGCCACGTTGAAATCACCTTTTTCATAACCCAGTACCAGTTGATAGATATCAGAGTAGTTGGACGTTCGTCCAAATAAGGTAATCTTTAGTTCACGTTCGATTGGTAGTGGGTTGACAGCTTCCATCATATCCTTATCTAACAATACATCAAGAACAGATAAAAGACCAATAAGCTTCAGTGAGTCTACATCCACATTCATAGTACTGTGTTCGCCAATACTTTGCATCAGTCTCATACGCACCATAGATTGTTTGATAATCTCAGGTGTTTGGTCAGATAAGAAGGAGTCAAGCAGTGCTAGATTCAGCCAGTTCTTAAAAGACTCAATACCAATCATAGCTAGAGCATGTTGTACAGAGTGAATCTTATTCATAAAGTAATGGCTTGAATTCACTAGACGAAGTAGTTTGACTGTCAGGTTAACATCTTCCTCAATACGACTGGAGATAAGCTTAATGTCTGGAACTTCGGCATTGGCTAGCTTAAGAATCTCAATATTGTTAAAATTAGATTGTTGAAGTATACGACCTTGGGTAAGGGTTGGTTTACAGAAGTAATAACCCTGGAACAACTCAAAGCCCATTTTCTTAACACCTTCATAGGCGTCGTGGTTATCAATGTTCTTAGCCAAAAGTATCTGCGTGGTCATTTCAAAGCGACGAACAATACGCTTAAGGTCGCTAATCGTATTGTTTTCAAGATCCACCTGAATAATATCACTTAGGCCAACCAAATCTTCATGGGGATAATTGGAAGTAAAGTTTGCCAGTGATATTAAATAACCATCTGCCTTGAAAATCTTAATTTTATCGATAAAGTCATCATCTGGTACAACATCAGAGGTAATCTGAATGACTGTTGTACTTTTGTTGAGTAATAAAGGGCTGTCTCTGAGAACAAGATTTTTGTCAAAGTTAATAAAAGCTATGTGTCCCCCAAGTAGAGAATCCATGCCAACATCAAGATAACTATTTAAAAGAAGCCTTGAAGTGGCTTCATCATATTCTTTGTCTTCTGTTCCAGGCGCGTTTATACTGCTTCTATAGACGATTTCATACCCTATAACCATCTGATTTCGATCAAATATTGGTTGTCTTGCTAGGTAAAAAATTCATATGCTCACCATCCTATAATTTCCTGTCTATTCCATTATACCAAAAAAAAGCCTATCTCATATGTCTTTTATTTGTCTTTTTGGCATGATGTTATGTTTAAGCTTTAATCATTATATCGTTTAAATGGCAATAAAGATATGGTAGAATTGCATTAGTAACCAAAATAATGAGAACGGAAGTGGATGTATGTCTTATACAGCTTTATATAGAAAATGGCGGCCAAAGGATTTTACAGATGTTGTTGGTCAAGACCATGTGGTCAAAACATTAACCAATCAGATAATGGCAGATAGAATTACCCATGCCTATTTATTTTGTGGTACAAGGGGAACCGGTAAGACCTCAACAGCCAAAATATTTGCCCAAGCAGTCAATTGTGAAAATCCTAATAATGGGAATCCCTGTCATGAATGTGCTTCATGTATTGACATTGAAGAAAATGGCAGCATGAACATTATTGAGATAGACGCAGCATCTAATAACGGTGTTGATAACATTCGTGAGATTCGTGAAGAGGTTAAGTACACACCAACTCAAGGTAAGTACAAAGTCTATATCATCGATGAGGTTCATATGTTATCAACTGGGGCTTTTAACGCTTTGCTCAAGACCTTAGAGGAGCCGCCAGCTCATGTCATATTCATACTAGCTACAACAGAGCCACATAAGATACTGGCTACAATTCTATCAAGATGTCAACGTTATGACTTAAAGCGGATATCGATTGCTACCATATCAGACGCCCTAAGAGGGTATATGCAAGCTGAGGGTATTGAAGTTGAAGACAAAGCCATTTCTTATATTGCAAAAGTAGGCAATGGATCAATGAGAGATGCCTTAAGTATTCTTGACCAGTGTATAGCTTTTTATCTTGGTGAGAAGGTAACATTAGAACGTGTGCTTGATGTTCTTGGCGCAGTGGACCATGATGTTTTTGCCATGTTAGTTAATGCCCTTGTGAAGAAGGATGCCAAAGCCTGTATGGAGATTGTTGAGACCATTACCATGCAAGGTAGAGATATATTACAGTTCATATTAGATACAGTTGGACATCTTAGAAACCTTCTGGTAGTAAAAAGTGTGGACCAGGCTGATGAGATTTTGGATATGACAGCCGACCAGATTACCCTGCTGAAAGACCAAAGTCAAAGCCTTAATGATGAGATTATTCTCTATTATATAAAGCAGCTGTCAACTCTAGAGAATAAGATTAAGTATATGTCAGGTGAACGTATTCTACTTGAGGTGGAACTGCTCAAATTATGTCACCCTGAAATGGATGATTCAACAGAAGGTCTAAGACATCGTATAGCTCATCTTGAGGATGAGGTTCAAAACGGTGTTGTGGTTCAAGCAGTTGCACGTGGCAGTGAAGGTGTTTCGGCAAGTACTGGTGAAGACAGTACTGGTAATAAAACATCAGGGAATCAAAAGGTCATCGATGTGGCTGCAGTACCAGAAGATATTAAGCAAGTGATTCATAATTGGCGTGGTGTAGTGGAGAAAACAGAGGCCATGACCAAAGCATTTATGAACAATGCCTTTCCAATCAACCTAGAGGATGATATTGTCTATATTGTCTGTGACAATGATATTGCCAAAAACCACTTGTCACAAGAAGAAAATATGGTTAAAATAAACCATGTGCTTTCACAGATGTTTGAGAAGAATTTCAACATCAAGATTATCAACCAAGAAGACTACAGTCAGTTGACCAATCGTAGTATGGGCAAAGAAGAAAGCATGGAAGATGCCAAGAACATCTATGAACAAATCAAATCAAAAATTAATTTCGATATCGACATTCGCTAAAGACTTTATCGAAACAAGGAGGAATATACATGGCAAAAAGAGGTAGAGGCGGTTTCCCAAGTGGTGGAGGCATGCCAAACAATATGAACAATCTAATGAAACAAGCACAGAAGATGCAAAAAGAAATGGCAGATATGCAAGAGAACCTAGAGAAGGAATCTTTTGAAGCGACAGTTGGTGGTGGTGTTATCAAAGCTGTTGTAAATGGCAAAAAGGAATTAACAAAAGTGACAATAGATCCTGATGCAGTGGATCCTGACGATGTTGAAATGCTTGAAGACATGGTAGTTGCGGCAGTCAATGAAGCCCTTCGTAAAGCTGAAGAAAAAGTTAACGGTCAAATGTCAAAGTTAACAGGTGGCATGGGAATGCCAGGCGGAATGTTCTAGATGGAATATTATGGGAATCATGTAGGAAGGTTGATTGAGGAGCTAGGTAAGCTTCCAGGTATCGGTAATAAAACTGCACAACGATTGGCTTTCCATATTATTAACATGTCCCAGGATAATGCTGAGAATTTGGCCAAAGCCATTGTCCATGCCAAAAGAAATATTAAGTTCTGTGAGAAGTGTTTTACACTAACAGATGATACTATGTGTCCAATCTGTAAAAGTGCTAAAAGAGATCAGAACATTATTATGGTGGTTGAAGAACCTAGGGATATGGCTGCCTATGAAAAGACTAGACAGTTCAAAGGCTTGTACCATGTTCTGCATGGGGCTATATCACCATTATTAAACATTGGTCCAAACGATTTGCGAGTAAGAGAGTTACTGATTAGACTTGAACACGAAGAAATCGAAGAGATTATTCTTGCAACCAATTCAACGGTTGAAGGTGAAGCGACGGCTGTTTATATGAGTAAACTGATTAAACCAGCTGGTATCAAAGTCACAAGAATCGCCAATGGTGTGCCAGTGGGCGGAGACCTTGAGTATGTTGATGAGATTACACTTTCAAGGGCTCTTGAAGGGCGCGTTGAATTATAAGAGTTATAAAAGAGTATATGCAAGCACCCTATGTTCTGATTTATTTAGACATTAGGGTGTTTTTTGATTTTTAGGGGTAAAGGTTATTGCCTAATGAGGCAGATGTGCCGATGTTAATTATAAGAGATTGGAGATGGTTTCATGACAAGGAGCATTCAGCTCATGACAACGACACCGACAGTAAGTAGTGATCATCTACCTCCTATGAATCTCGAAGTAGGCGATATCATCGAAGGTGAAGTTGTTAGTAAGACGGACCAAATGACGTCAGTGGCCATTGAACAAAGGATTGTGAAATTGTCAAATGATGTAGAAGTTGTAAGTGAAGTTGGGGAGAAAATTCTACTAGAAGTAAAAAAAAGTCACGGAAGACAGTGTAGAACTAAAGATTGTAGCAGACCAAAAGCTTGGCGAAGAGGCCAGGTCTATTGATGGTGCTATAAACAAACCTTTGGAAATTACTAAAGAATTTGATGCATCCCTTATTAAAATTATGAATCAAATGGATATAGAACAGGCAAAAGCCATTGAAATGATTGTAAAAAAAATGTTGAGCGTCAGCTCAGTCATATAACAACAGTTATGACTGATGACGATGTGAAAAAAAATGTTGGCCTCAGATTTGAATCCTAGAAAACTGAGCATAGAACTTCTAAGTGGTGTTATTGACCACAACAAAAATGCCATTAGGTCAAAAGACTTGGTGGCTATAGAAAAGGCAGTTCAAGCTGAAGTAGCCCAAATTAAGAAGCATTATGAAAATGAAGAGCGTCTTGAAAAAGTGGTTCATGCCCTCAAAGACAACAACCTGCCAGTGACCAAAAAGTCAGTGGATAAAGTGATGGCATCTCTTGAAAAGCGTGACCAGATAAAAGACACGCTTGATAAGAAGTGGCCAAATATTCTTCAAACCGATAAGGCATTAACACTTAAACAAGCTTATAAAGCTGTTAATACACCTGTTACCAAAGAGGTGGCTTTGCCATTAACTGAGTCCGAACTCTCTGAAATGGTGACAAAGCATATAAAATCTATGGATCTTGATTTACCGGAGGGTACATCAGCGGCCAAGGTTGAAACATTAGCCATGAGGATGGTACGACAAGGTATTCCTATTAGTAAAGCCAATCTTGAATTTGCAATAGCACCCTCTAAAGCATTAGAGGAAATTAGTGAAAGCCAAGTAATCGATGCAATGGTCCAGAAGATTATAAACAAAGAAGCTGTTGAGGATGTTCTGGTTATAAAGGACCGTGCTTTGGATCAGGTGGTAGATGGTAAGAAGGATTATAGATTAGATGATGTAAGTGTGAAGAGCCTTAGTGATAAGGTTCTTAGAGATAATGCATCAGAACTTATTAGTAAAATTAGCCATGTGACCACAAAAGATGTGGCTGTGGCCTCACTTAGGTATAAAAGTTTAAATTTGAGTCAGGTATTTGAAGTGGCTGAAGAATCGTATATTGAGAATCCGAATGAAGATATTGCTGCAAAGTCAATAAATATGGAACTTAATTATACAAAGAAGATGGAAACGCTTGTGGTCCGCCATAGACAGATGGAAGAAATTCGTTTAAAAATGACCATGGAAGCGGCCATCAAACTAGAAATCAAAGGTGTGAAAATTGAGACTGAGCCACTTGAGAAAGTTGTAGACTACTTGAAGGAACAAGAAAGTCAGGCTATGAAAGCACTGGCACAGGTTCACAATGTGTCGACGGATACCAATACAATCACCATGGCCACCGAGACAATCACTAGCTATCAGTACCTAAAAATGAATGTGGAGAGTGCAAGCTCTTATGTTTCTATTTCTTCGGAGATGTCTTCAAGTGTAACAATAAAGCAAATGTCACTTAGCTATGAAACAAGTGAAACAAAGATAAGAAGCGATCTTGGAGATAGAATTGAGAAGACATTTGATCAGATAAAGCCTATGCTTGAGTCTCTTGGAATAGAGCCGACCAAGGAAGCCCAAGTAGCGGCAGAGATTCTGGCAAGGAATGAAATGCCAATTACCCATGAGAATTTGCTTGAAATCCAAATGGTTCAGGGAAAGGTTGACTATGTCACTAAGAAAATGAACCCTCACCTTGTACTTGAGATGGTGAAGATGGGTATTACACCACTGGACTTAAGTCTAGATGAAACCATTGAGATTATCGAGCAGTTCGAGGTGAAATTTGGTGAAACCGAGACGGAGAAGATTGGTCGCTTGATTGCGACACTTGAAAAAGATGGTGCCATCACGGCTGAGCAAAAAGAGAGTCTAATGGGTATTTATAGAACATTCGATACTGTTGTTAGGTCAAAAGGGGCTGCTACTGGTTTTTTGGTGAAGAATAAAATGCCTTTAACTGTGGACAAATTGTTTGAAGCGGCTAAATTTATACGTAAGTCAGGACAGATAAGACCTGTTATGGATGTGGATGTTGATGATGATTTTGGAAGCCTAAGTCAAGTTCTTAAGTCTGAAAAGTCTATAAAAGAGCAAGTCTTAAGTGGGATTACCAATATGTCATTAGAAGCCACTGATAAAGTGGTTGAGGACATGACCCTGCTTGACGCGACAGGAGCGTCTTTGACAAAAACCAACCTACTAGCTAAGCAAGTCATGGATATTACCATTAAGTCATTCATAATGTCTATGAGTCATAGTCGCATGACATTGGCTAACAAGTTATCACCTGATGAGTTAAGGCAAGAGCCACTCAAAGAAGTGGAAGCATTGTTTGAAGCTCTTGAGTCAAACAGTGCCGCAACTAGCAGTGAAGGTGTAAGCTCCGAAGTACATGATACATTGCGCCTTGACCCACAGTTACTATCAAAGTTTGTTAAAGCCAATCCGGAGATTGTTAGGGATATGATTAAAAAACGATATGCCTATGACGCCAGATTCTTTAGAAAGAGCCTTTAAGCTTAACAGGGAACCTTTCAAGCTGTTAACAAGAATCAGAGAAATGATTGATTCTGTGGATAACACGAGTGTGCGTGACAACTTATTACAAAAGGTGGCAAGCAGTTCTAGAATAATTCTAAATGGTGAGGAACCTATGTCGGTTCTAAAGGAGACGTTATCGGACATCGAAAGAGAAATTCATGCAAATAACCAGCAAGTGACTGGAAACATGTCAGATACAGCCAGCGATATTGTTAAGACTATGAATCACACTCAGATGTTGCAGGTTACAGAGGATTATTATCAGATTCCAGTGATGATGGGCAGTGAATTGTCACAGCTTAACATGTATATTCTAAACAACAAGGAAGATAGTCTATCAGCTATCAATGGTGAGATGAAAGTTGTTATGCAATTTTCTACTAGGACAATGGGCAAGGTTACAGCTTATCTAGAATTTAGTGGCAATCTGCTAACAATGAATCTGCAATCGGATGATGAAGGTGATAAGGCATTACTGACATCTTATGAGAGCGAGATTAGGACCTTAGTTGAAAGTACCAATTTTGGACTGGAAGGGGTCACCTATAATCAAATGTCACATAAGAGTCCAATTGGTAAGATGACTGATGATGGTGAGCAAGATAACGAAACTTTGGATGTAGTGCCTGCTATTAGTAAACCTAAGTATGAAATAGAAGTCTAGAAAAGAGGTGATGACGTTAGTGACACGTGAACAAAGAACAGTTCCTAAACAGATTGGCCAATTGGCTACTGGACTTGCAAGTATCATTGCGTCTATGGATGAAAGTAAATCAAAAGGCCAGAGCAAATCAGTAAATGACCAAAAAATCATGGAAAAAAAAGAAAAACCGTAAATTTGTTAAACTAATTAAAAAAAATGTCGATAATCACAGTAGAAAACTTACCGAGCAAAATATTTCAATCAGAGAGGTGTGTACAATATGAGAATTAATCACAATATTCCTTCACTTCGAGCGTTGCACCAGCTTGATAAATCGAATTCGAGATTAGACAAGACTTTAGAGAGATTATCATCAGGCTTAAGAATCAACCATGCAGCGGACGATGCAGCAGGATTAGCAATTACTCAAAAAATGGACACGCAAGTAAGAGGATTGAAACAAGCGAATCGAAATGCCATGGATGGCATATCATTAATACAAACAGCGGAGGGTGCTCTTAATGAAGTTCACTCAATGCTACAAAGAGTAAGGGAATTGGCGGTTCAAGTTTCTAATGGCACTTACGATGCGCAGGACAGAAAAGCAGTACAAGACGAAGTAAGACAGATGCAAAATGAGATTGAAAGAATTTCTTCTTCTATCGAATTCAACGAGATGAAGTTGCTTAACGGCGACATTGACAGAAGAGCTTTCTCAACAGATGCAGACATTGCAGATATTGTATCAATGAGTGATACAGTGGAAGCAGGGGTTTACACATTTGATGTATCACAACTTGCAAGTGTAACAAAAGACACAGGTGGCGTTGTTAGTTTGTTTGATGGCAATGGCGAATCCAATGTTGCAGGTACAATCAATGTCAATGGTGAGCAAGTGGAGATTATGGCTGGCGAAACCAGTGAAGAAGTATTCTCTAAGCTTAGAGACCTAACATCACGTGTTGATGTGAGTATCTCAATTGATCCAGTACCTCCATTTGGTAATGGTAAATCATTGACTCTAGAGATGAATCAATATGGTCCAAGAGAATTGAATGTGACAGGAGACTTGAGTCTACTAACAGCCCTAGGTCTTGATGCAGAGCATTTCCAACCGAATACAGATCAAGTATATGCAACTCCAGTGGATTTCTCAGGTGTTGTCCCTGCAGCAGGCGGTAATATACTTTTGAATGGTACGACAATATCATTAGTTAATGGTGACACAAATATTACAATTTATGAAAAGATAAAAGCAGCCAGTGTACCTGGTTTAGAGATGACTTATGATGGTGCAGCTAATGTAACATTCTTCTCAAGTAAACCACTTATCGTTGAACCAGCCAATCCAATTGACGCCAATGATATTGCACTTGAGGCTGCATTGGATACAGCAGGACTCGATGATGGTGTTGCATTTACGCCAAATGTAGGATTTGATTTAACCAAGAGTGTTCCTGCAGACACGGTTGATATGACTCAAACACTTAATGGTACGCTGTCAATTTATATCGCTGGAGCCAGTGTAGGTACAGCAGATTTAACAGCTGGCCATGATTTGACAACACCAGCTGGCAGAAATTCAGCACTTCTTGCACTGAATGCTGTTGATGCAGATACGACATTTGCATTCACTGATGATGCAACGCCTATGCTTATTTCATATAATAGAAATGGCGATGATGTCATTATAAAACCAGCCAGTAATATTGTTGCCGCTGATACGAACACAGCAGATTGGCTAGGCTATGCTTCAGGCACAGTCACATTAGAAAAAGGCTTTGGTAACCTAGGGCGTAATGTTCAGATTGATGGTTCAAGTATCATGTATGATGATCCATCAACAATCAATGTGATGGATGGTTTCCCAGCAGGTACAACCGTAACGACGACAGGACGAGACATTGTCTTTGAATCTAATGATAATTTCGAGATGCGTTTGGTTGCAGGTTCAACAACTGGAACTGTTACAATGAACCTACTAGAAACTGGACCACTTGATTTACAAATCGGTGCCAATGAAGGTCAGTTCATGGAAATCAGAATCCAGAACCTATCTCCTAGAGCGCTTGGAATAACAGATATAAACTTATCAACATCTGAAGGTGCACAAGAAGCCATCGGAATTGTTGATACAGCAATAGAGACTATCTCAACAGTACGTTCAAAGCTTGGTGCATACCAGAATAGACTTGAGCATACGATAGCCAACTTAGAAGCGGCTTCAGAGAACATGACAGCATCCTTGTCAAGAATCTTAGACGCAGATATGGCTTATGAGATGTCGCAATTTACGCAGCAGAATATTATACAGCAAGCTGGTACATCAATGTTGGCGCAAGCTAACCAGAGGCCACAATCCTTACTACAACTACTACAAGGTTAGGTGATTAGATGAATGCAGCATTAGCTAAAGAGTTTCAGAATCGTATTGTTAACGCAAGCCAAGGTGACTTGGTCATCATCAATTACGAGATGTTGATGGCGGAATTAGACGATGCAACTATGAAGTTTGACGAAGAAGACAGTGTTGGTTTCGTAAAATGTATGAAACAAGCAACAAGGCTTCTTAGAGAACTTAGTGATAATTTGGATTTTCAATATGAAATCTCAAAAGACTTAATGTCTCTATATATCTTCATCAATAAGAAATTTGTTGAAGCGTCACAGAAGAACAGCAAAAGACCTATTGAATCAGCCAAAGATGTTTTGAATGTCTTATTACTTGGTTGGCAACAAGCAGCCAAAAAAGACAATTCAGCACCAGTTATGAAGAATGGACAGCAAGTCTATGCTGGACTGACTTATGGCAAAGGCACTTTGAATGAAACGGTTTATCAAGAGAACACAAGAGGTTTTAAAGCCTAAGAAGAATAAGTAATATGAATTGTAAACCAATGAAGCTGTTGTACTAATGTGAGTTAGTACACAGCTTCTTTAATTTGCACCCACTCTGTGGTAAAAGTTGCAATTTTACCAAATCCATGTATAATGGGTAGGCAACTATTAATAGACAGTTCATCAACCATCCTGTCTCTAAATAAAACTCGGAGGACTAAAAAATGACAAATGAATTATTATGGTTAGGATTTATGCTAATCAATTTTGGCTTGATTTTACTTGGCTACAAATTGTTTGGTAAAAAAGGCCTTTTTGTTTGGATAGCCATATCAGCAGTACTTGCCAATGTACAAGTGCTTAAGACGGTGGAACTATTTGGACAAGTGGCAACACTCGGTAACATAATGTATGGAACCAGCTTTTTGGCAACGGACATCCTTAGTGAAAAGTACGGTAAGAAAGAAGCAAGAAAAGGTGTATACCTTGGCATGTTCACACTACTGGTTACAGCAGTTCTTATGTCGGTCAGTTTACAGTTTGTCCCACACGAAAGTGATTGGGTTCAAGATAGCCTTGCAAATGTCTTTGGCATTATTCCTAGAATTGCATTTGCCAGCATGCTTGCATATTTTATTAGTCAGATGCATGACACATGGGCTTATGACTTCTGGAAGAAGAAGAACAACCATATATGGGTTAGAAACAATGCTTCAACAGCTGTATCACAGTTGATAGACTCAGTTGTTTTCACCTTTATCGCATTCTGGGGTGTATTTGAAACAGAAGTGTTTGTAAGTATTTTGATTACCACTTATGTGTTTAAGTTCATTGTTGCAGTAGCCGATACACCATTTATCTATATAGCAAAGAAAATCGAAAAAAAGCATATTCTAAGACATTTAATAAACCCATCCTTTTATTAGGATGGGTTTTTGATTATAATGAGACTATGGCTGAACAAAGAATTCCTAAGATGTATGTAAAGAAAAATAAATTTGATCAAGAACATATAGAAGATATCAGGACGCTCATTGAAAAGCAGATGTATGAGATGAAGGCATCTAAAGTCTTTAGAGAAGGTATGTCTATTGCTATAGGTGTAGGTAGTCGAGGCATTGAATGTGAACTGGAGGTCCTTCGATCTCTTATAGATTTTCTATTAAAAAATAAGATAGAACCTTTGTTATACCAGCCATGGGAAGTCATGGTGGTGGAAGTGTTGAAGGTCAGTTAGGCATTCTTAGAGCAAAAGGAATTGATGAGGCAACTCTGGGAATTCCAATAAGAGCCACAATGGATGTGGTTTCTGTTGGTGAATTTGATGGTGAAAGTGTTTATATGAACCTGGCTGCCTCTGAGGCTGATGGTGTGATAATAATCAACCGTATAAAGCCACATACATCTTTTAGAGGCCCCTATGAGAGTGGGCTCATGAAGATGGCAGTCATTGGACTTGGAAGCCATAAAGGGGCCAGTCAATGCCACAAACACGGCTTTGAAGAGATGGCTCGAAGAGTTGAAAGCTTTGGCAAGGTCTTATTAAAAAAAAGCTAATATCCTCTTTGGTATTGGTATCGTCGAGAATGCTTATGGACAGCCTTGTCATATTGAAGCCATGAGACAGATCAAATTATTAGTAAGGAACCAGCCTTATTAGAAATGGCCAAAGGCAGAATGCCTTCTATTGGTCATGACAATATTGACATCTTGATTGTGGAACTAATGGGGAAAGAATTCTCTGGTGATGGCATGGACCCTAATATTACAGGGGCTGAGTGTAGCGCTTGCAAGTCTTTAGGTCCAAGTGTTGGCTTATTGGTCGCCCTTGATTTAAGTGAAGCTTCTAAAGGTAATGCCATAGGTGTTGGTAGCGCAGACTTCATTACTAGGAAGTTATATGACAAAATAGATAAAGAGATTATGTATACAAATGCTGTTACGGCGAAGGCGCCTCATGCAGCAAAAATTCCGGTTGTACTGGAATCAGAAGAGGCTGTGATTGCTGCCGCTATCGGGTGTGTCAAAAAAGAGAGAGTAGAAGATATTCGAATTGTAAGAATCAAGAATACAATGGCATTGGATGAGGTATGGGTCACTAAGAATATGTTATAGAATCAAACATCTGGGGGTACTGATGAAAGCATATATAGAAATTATTATCAAATACAGAAAGTCATTAACGCTGCTTTTTATACTGGCTATGGTTGTTAGTTTGCTTGGTATAAGCAAGATTCAGTTGAGTCGAGATTTCAGAGTATTTGTTCCAAACATTTCTATCTACAACGATCGTATTGAGGAAATGAATGAGGACTTCCCATCAAAAGACCAAATTATTATTCAAGTTGGTTATGATGATTTGACTATGACCAAAGCTATTTATGAAGATCTAGTTGACATCAATGCCTATATTGTTGCAAACCACCCAGATATAAGACTTGCATCATCTGTTGATGCTACCGATATGAAAGAATTCTCTGATGTGACGCTTGAAGCATATGAAGAACGACATGCATTACTTGGTGATTTCTCACCGACCGTTTTCTATGAGAATCGACAATATTTTGTGATTACCTTATTCAGTGATGAAGAGATTACCAAAGAAGCCTTAAACGAGATTGAGACCTATATGGCATCCTCAGGCCTTGATTATGCCATGTCTGGCGATACTTACGTCCAACTGAAGGTTTTTGATTATATTAAGTTTATACTAATACGGGTACCACCTATGGCTTTGGTGGTTCTTCTTGGTGTCTTTTATTTCAAATTACGGACAATTAAAGGCACTTTGCTATCGGTCATTCCTGCTGGTCTCAGTGCCTTAATGACGATGGGAATCATAGGTCATATAGGTAATGAAGTATCCATTATTACGGTCCTTGCCCCAGTATTCACCTTGGTAATTGGCAGTGCTGATGGTTTGCATTTTATTACCCATGTTCAAGAAGAACAACGTTCTGGTAAAGGAATGAATGAGGTTCTAAGCCATACACTTGAGATGGTTGGTGTACCAATGATTATTACAACGGTCACATCCATTGTAGGCTTTATGACTCTGATGGTTATGGACACGGATGAAACCATTACCTTCGCTATTTTTGCATCTATTGGCGTTCTTTTGGCTGGGATCATGACCTGGTTTGTATTACCACTGATTCTTGGTGGTGGTTTGAGGCTTGGTTACAGAGGAAAGGTCTTTGGTAGTAAAGGGAGGTTCTTTCCTAAACTTTGGGGACTTAAGTCTTTAGGTGTTATAGCAGTAGTGGCTGTGATTTTCATTCTAGGTGCGCCTCGTATCAATCAGGAATTCAATATGTTCATGATTTATAGACCATCTACAGAGGTCTATAAATATACGGAATTCATCAATAAAGTTAATGGAGGGTCCATACCTTCTTTTATCTACGGCGATATGCCAATTGATATTGATGAGGAAGTGATGATGGCCGACATTCTTGATTATGAAGAGGGCTTAAGGAACCTTGAACATGTTGGTAGAGTAATGAGTGGTATTGACATGGTAGAGTTATTTGAGGGCAATGAAACCATGGTCAACGGTAACATAAGCCTTGTAAGCGAGTTCGTCAATCCGGGCGCCAGAAAGTTCAGAATAATGGTGATGCCAACCTCTTACCACAATGAGGCACTTCTAGAGATTGAGACTTATGTGAATGAGAATGCAAAAGACTATGAAGCTTATAACCTAAATCTAACAGGCACAAGTTTTGTTATGTATGAACTCAATCAAACAATGCTGAAGAACCAGATTTCCAGCTCTATATTGGCAATTATTGTTGTTTTCTTATTGGTCTGGATCAGTATTAGACAGATTAAGGCAACACTGGCATCAATTGTACCTATAGTTCTTACATTGCTCTTTATGTTTGGAACAATGGGACTATTTGACATATCACTCAATATTGTAACATGTACTATGTTTAGCATCACCATTGGGGTAGGGATTGATTATGCCATACATTTCACTTCCATATGGCAAAAGAAGCGGAGAGAAGGTTTGTCTGCAGTTAACAGCACGGACTATGCTTACCGTTATACAGCAAGGCCAATTCTTGCCAATGCATTTGGACTTTCACTTGGCTTTTCGGCCCTTTTCATATCACCATTACAATTTCACTTATCGGTTGCAAGCTTGATGTGGATTGCCATGATATCAAGTGTGGTATTTAGTCTAGTCATATTGCCTTCTATACTACGTAGGTTATAGTTAAGAAAACCATAAGAATTCACTTTATAGCACATAAGAAATCCTTGATATGATGGTTATAGATCATTTGGATTGAACAAAAGGAGAAGCGAATGGACCAATTAAGCGTACTGGTATGTGATGATGATGAGGCAATTGTTGATGCCATTGAAGTATTCCTAAGTCAGGAAGGCTACAAAGTAATCAAGGCCTATGATGGCACTCAAATGTTAGAGAAGGTAAAAGAAGAGACCATTCATCTTGTGGTGCTTGATATAATGATGCCTAAACTGGATGCTTAAATGCCACTAGAATCCTTAGGAAGGAATTGAACATTCCAATCATTTTAGTATCAGCTAAATCGGAAGATACCGATAAAATAATCGGTTTGAACTTCGGGGCAGATGATTATATCACAAAACCTTTTAACCCACTGGAATTGGTGGCAAGAGTTAAATCACAGCTTAGACGATATACGTCCCTTGGCAGTATGGATAAGGAAGACCATATTCTCAGTGTAGGAGGTCTGGAGCTTGATTGTCAGCTTAGAACCGTTACTCTAGACGGTAAGGAATTGACTTTCACACCAAAAGAATTTGGCATACTTGAACTTTTGATGGGTCAACCAGGCAGAGTTTATTCCATAGACCAAATCTATGAACATGTATGGAATGACGTAGCATATATGGCTGATAACACTGTATCCGTTCATATTAGGCACATTCGTGAAAAGATTGAGTTCAATCCAAAAGAGCCAAAATATTTGAAGGTGGTGTGGGGCGTTGGCTACAAAATTGAAAAAATTTCTTTATAGTCCAGTGATGAAATTCCTTGTCATTTTATTGATTGTGGCAAGTACAGCAATAATGACAATAACAATAGTGCAATTGAATATGGTTGATGGTGCTTATTGGGAATCTAGTTATTATGGAACTGATGATTTTCACCGAGACTATGGTAGGGTATCTCATAATGCTATTGAGAAATATCTCTATCTAATAAGTGAAAAGCATATTGTGAGCAATGAGATTGATGAAGCTGAAACAAATGCAAAAAATTAGACGTATTCGAACCATAGATGAGAATCTTAGTAAAGCAACGGGCTTTATATACGTTCTTGAAAACAGAAGCACAGGAGAGATTATTACCAACATCTCAGGAGAAAATCCTCGAAGTCAGATTCAAGAACTAGGTAGTAGTGTCTTGTATGAGTATGGTGACATGTATTTCCCAGAAGGCAGTACAATGGGTGACCATGCATGGGAATATGCAGAATATGGCGTTGTGAACTATCCAAGCCATGTGGTTTATTTAGGGAATGAGATTATCACTTTGATAGAAGAAAAGAATGCCATAGAAGGAAATGACTGGCGTTATTATACGGCCATTATGGACCCTATTCCAACGGGTGATGTTTTCTTCTATGAGGACAACAAAAGGTTTAGCGCCTTTAAGAAACATGAAAGTCTGACCGTTATAGGGCTGTCCTTTTCATCAATAATGATACTGATTTGTCTTATCTATCTTGCATTTGTTCTTGGTAAGCGCAGTTCATCCGACAAAGTGTACGTATTGCCTTATGATGAGATACCTCATGAGTTACAGTTGATTATAATGGGCGCACTTTTTGCACCTTTTGCTGCTTACTTAAGTTCGAAAGGTGGCGAAAATTTATTTTCAACCAGTGGCTTATGGATTGTGGTTCTATTTGCTGAGATTGGCATGATTGGTGTCTTGCTGCAATATATGTCCGTTGTTAGATTGCTTAAGGCAAAACAATTCTTTAGTAAGCTTGCTATGGTTAGGTTTATCAAAGCTATTGTTGGCCTAATACAAATACCTAGATTTGACAGGACCTACAAGGCAAAGATTGCCATATTGACCATGATTTGGCTCTTCATCAATGGAATCATATGTATCATGTTTTCGAATGCTATACTACTTGGCATTGTAATCCTAGTTTTGGTAAATGGCTTAGCCTTGAAGAAAATTTATGAATTAATAGAAGACCTTCGAGGTCTAATGACCACCATTCATAATAGAAGACTTGGCGAAGGCAATGGCACAATAGATGTGAATGGCTTGTCTAAGTCCCTTAGGACTTTTGGTGAAGATCTTGAAGCACTTCAAGAAGGATTGGAACTGGCCCTAGAAGACAGGGTGAGAGGTGAGAAACTAAAAACTGAGTTGATTACCAATGTGACCCATGACCTTAAGAATCCATTAACTTCGATTATTAGCTATGTGGAACTCCTTAAGACCAAAGACACTTATGACGACGATACCAAGAAGTATATTGGCGTCCTTGATGAAAAGGCCGATAGGCTCAAGGGTCTCATAGATCAGTTGGTTGACGCATCCAAAGCATCATCTGGTAATGTGGAAGTTAACCTTGAAACTGTGGATATGCTTCAGCTATCGAGGCAGTTATGTGGAGAGTTTGTTGAAAAAACTTGAGAAACGTTCACTGGGATGTGTGATGCCAGAACTGAGTGAGCCTCATTATGTCTCGGCAGATCCAATGATTCTCTACCGGATTCTTGAGAACTTAATGTCCAATGTGTGTAAGTACTCAATGGCAGGAACAAGAGTCTACGTAGACCTACATGAAACAGACACTTCAGTTATCTATGGCATTAAGAACATATCCAAAGAGGCTCTCAACATCAATGTGGATGATTTGTCTCAGCGATTTGTCAGAGGTGATAGTTCCAGAAATACAGAAGGATCAGGTCTTGGCTTATCCATTGCACTAAGCTTGGCCAAACTCATAGGTGCTAGATTGACCTTTGAGATTGACGGTGATTTGTTTAAAGCTATATTAACACTCAAAAAAGTAATCCCTACTGAGAAGTAGGGATTTTTTCTATCATATTCAAAGAAAGTCCTTTGAAATTAGTCTATGAATTGGTGGTTATTCATTTGTATCAAGGAAACTTCTTAGCTTCAATAATGTTATAAATATGATCGTCTTTACCAGAACACCTATCAAAATCACAAAAGAGTCTAAACTGTACAAAACCGACTTCTCTAAGTAAGGTCTCTATCTGTGCATAACGAATAGGGAATAGTGGTATACAATTCTTCTGGATTTCTTCATCATCATGGACATTTAATTCTGTATAGCATTCCATACATTGCTGTTCGAGACATTGATGACGTTTTAGAATAATGCCGTCAACCTCAACTGGTGGTAAGTTCAGCATACCTTTGCTTAGGGCTTGATCGTAATTGACAACTTCAAGCTTGAATACACCATCGTTCTTTAGTATAGTAGAAACAGCACCGAAGAACTTTCTTACAGCCATTTCATTAGGTAGGTGAGCAAGTGTATTGTCAAAACATAGGACCTGGTCAAAAAAACTATTCTCAAAATGGCCATCAAGGTGTAACATATCAAGAGCTTCAAAGTGTGGTCCCTCAATGTCTTTGCCTTTTGCCTTCTCAATAATGGCTTTGTCAATATCAATTCCGACGACTTGATGTCCTTCATGATAAAGAGCGTGACATAGTGCACCTGTAGCACAACCGATATCAAGAATCTTTTGTGGTACTGGTGACTCGGTGGATAGTACAAAATCTAGTTTCTTCTGATCTAATGGGAACAATTGGTCATAGTAGTGGATGATATTGGTGTAAAATGACATAGGTGCCTCCTTTATCGTCAGATAATTGGCTATGTGTTAATTTTATTATAGCATATAAATGAGAAAGATTCTTAATAGAAATCAATAAATTCTATGACTGAATAAACCGAAGTAATTTTACAGTTATATCTTGAGAGTTTTTGTGTTAGAATAACCATAATTTCAGTACGTGATTAAAATAAATAGACGATAAATTACTAAGTGTAGGAGGGATATTATGCCAGCATTAGATTTAAGTGTAAAAGAATTAGAATTATACCAAGGTACAAACCCAAAGCCATCCGATTTTGATGATTTTTGGCAACGTGGTATAGAAGAAATAGAAGCGATAGATGTGAATATTGAACTGATTGAAAGCGATTTTCAAGTGCCTTTTGCCACATGTTACCATTTATATTATACAGGTACAAAAGGAGCGAGGATTCATAGTAAGTTAGTAGTGCCAAAGGAAGCAAAAGGTTCTGCCGTCATAAAGTTTCATGGGTACACAGCAGATTCGGGAGAATGGAAGGACTTACTCTCATATGCGGCTGTAGGACACGTTAGTGCAGCGCTTGACTGTAGAGGTCAAGGTGGCTTGTCAGAAGACGTCGGAGGCGTATCTGGCGGTACACTGTACGGTTTCATTGTCAAAGGTCTTGATAGTGGTCCATCGGAATTATACTTTAGACAGGTTTTTCTCGATACAGCCCTTCTGGCTAGGATTATTGGTCAAAGGGATGATGTAGACGAAAGTAGAATTGGTGTTTATGGTGGATCACAAGGTGGTGCATTGACCCTTGCGTGTGCAGCACTGGTACCTTCAATCAAGAAGGTATCACCTGTATTTCCATTTCTTAGCGATTACAAACGAGTATGGGATATGGATCTTGATATAGATGCTTATTCGGGACTTAGGGATTATTTTAGAAAATTTGATCCTACCCACGAGAGAGAAGACCAAGTCTTTGAAACACTTGGTTACATTGATATTCAACATCTAGCAAGTCGTATTGAAGGTGAAGTCTTATTTGCTACGGGCCTTGTAGATCCTATATGTCCACCGTCAACTCAATATGCCGTTTTTAATAAGATTAAGTCAAACAAGACCCATGTGATCTATCCGGATTATCAGCATGAATATCTTAAGGGATTTGATGACAAACAATTCCAATTTTTCCTTAATTTGTAAGTAAGTTATATGTATGAGTTTATAAAGCCAGTGCCTAATTATGGGTGCTGGTTTATTTATTTGTAAGGGTAGTGTTTCAACCCCTCTTTGCATGGTCTAAATATGTTGACAACTCATAAAATCTGTACTATACTTAACATATGAACAAGTATTCATATGTTAATGTGTTAAGTGAATATGTGTTAAGAGATAGTAAAGTTACATAGGATGAATTGAAGTCCTATGATGGAGGTATATGATGGATCAAGTATACAAATTAGAAGGCTTATGTTGCCCAAACTGTGCAATGAAAATTGAAAAAAGAATGGAAGAAATCCAGGGATTTGATGATGTTTCATTGAATTTTGCTACTCAGACATTGACTTTTGTCTCAGATAAGAAACATCACAACTATACAGAATTGATTCAACATGAAGTGAATGGAATAGAAGACGGTGTTGTGGTACAACTCAAAGTTAAAGACCATATTCACCACCACGTTGATGAAGCTATTCACGACCATGATGGTCAGGACAATGATTACGGACATGATCATGGGCATTCACATGGAGCGGGAGAAGTGAAGCTAACAACATGGCTAAGACTTGGTATTGGTGCAGTTCTATTTGTAATGGGAATTGCCGTTGCCTTGCCTGCGACCGTTGCCCTCGTTGTTTATCTAGTTGGATACCTAATCATCGGTGGAGATGTTTTGTTAAGAGCAGCTAAGAACATCAAACGTGGGAAGGTATTTGATGAGAACTTTCTTATGGCAGTGGCCACCATCGGTGCATTTGCAATTAGAGAATACCCTGAAGCCGTAGCTGTTATGTTGTTTTATCAGATAGGTGAACTATTCCAGGACATCGCTGTTTCAAAATCTAGAGCATCCATAGCATCACTTATGGATATTAGGCCAGATGTAGCGTGGTTGAAGGTAGATGGTGATATTAAGCAAGTCGCTGCAGCCAGTGTGGATGTTGGTGATATTATCTGTGTGAAACCAGGTGAACGGATTCCTCTAGATGGTGTTGTTGTTGGAGGTAAATCACTGATTGACACTTCTGCACTAACTGGTGAATCTGTACCAAGAAGTATAGGAATTGATGATACGGCACTATCTGGCGCGGTGAATCAATCGGCTGTAATTGATATAAAAACGACAAAACTATATGGAGATTCAACGGTTGCCAGAATTCTTGACCTAGTTGAGAATGCAACCAATAAGAAAGCGGAAACAGAAAAGTTTATTACTAAGTTTGCTAGATATTATACACCTGCTGTTGTCTACATGGCCTTAGCCTTGGCGATTATTCCACCGATTTTTATTGAGGGTGCAACATTTGCAGATTGGATTCATAGGGCATTAATCTTCTTAGTTGTGTCATGTCCATGTGCCTTGGTCATTTCAATCCCACTTGGATTCTTTGGTGGTATTGGTGGTGCTTCAAGACATGGCATCCTTATTAAAGGCAGTAATTATCTTGAAGCTCTACATGATGTGGATACAGTCGTATTTGATAAGACAGGCACATTGACCAAAGGTGTCTTTAAGGTTACAGAAGTTAAGACAAGCAAGTCCATGACAGAGTCAGACATAATCAATCTTGCTGCAAAAATTGAGGCCCATTCTAACCACCCTATTGGTAAGTCAATTGTTAAGGCTTCGACTAATGATGTCACAATAGAGGATGCTAACGATGTTAAGGAACTGTCTGGTAGAGGTCTTGTAGGTTTTGTTGATGGTCGTGAAGTTGCTGTCGGTAATAGTAAGTTGATGCAAGAGTATGACATAGAAGTACCAGAAGTTACTGCAGTTGGTACTGTGGCATATGTAGCATCAGAGAAAACTTACGTTGGCTATATCGTTATATCCGATGAGGTTAAAGAAGACAGTGCTGGGGCTATAGCAGCTCTAAAAGCTTCAGGCATAAAAAAGCATTGTCATGTTAACGGGTGACCATAAAAGTGTTGCGGATGTTATTGGGTCAGAGCTAGGTATTGATGATATTCGAAGTGAATTATTGCCACATGAAAAAGTAGAAGCTTTGGAGACGATACTTGATAATAAAGTTAAAGGTAAAACCATATTCGTTGGTGATGGGATCAATGATGCCCCAGTACTTGCAAGAGCAGATGTTGGTGTTGCAATGGGTGGTGTTGGATCAGATGCAGCCATTGAAGCTGCTGATGTTGTTCTTATGACAGACGAACCAAGCAAGTTGGTTGACGCTCTTAGAGTAGCCAAACGCACACGTAACATCGTATGGCAAAATATTGCTTTTGCAATGATTGTCAAAGGTATTGTTCTGATTCTTGGAGCAGGTGGTATTGCAACAATGTGGGAAGCAGTTTTTTGCAGATGTAGGTGTAGCTCTTATTGCAATAATTAATGCTATGCGTATTATCAAAAGACCATTGTAAATATTGATTCAGTCAAAATTAAGCTATAATAATAAGAACATGAAAATAAGAGGGTTCCCGCGGGAACCCTCTTTAATATGCTAATGAAGTATTTGATTAGTTGTATTAATCACTTAAGTAGTGGTGTTCAAAAACGGGTGCAGGCACCGGACGACCAAGGACATAACCTTGGATGGCATCACAATCTAAGTCTTCAAGTATCTTTAGTTGTTCTTTTGTTTCAACACCCTCTGCAATGGTTTCAATACCCATTCCTTTGGCCATCATAACAATTGCCTTAACAATGAGCCGATCATTAATACTGTCTTCAATGTTGTCAATCAATTCTTTGGCAATCTTGAGCACATCAATATCAAATCGCTTAATGTAATTAAGTGACGAATAACCGGTTCCAAAATCATCAATAGAGATTTGAACACCAAGACCACCAATGGCTGTAAAGAGCTCTTCCATCTGAGTGGCTGTATTCATAGCACTATGTTCTGTTATTTCCAGTTCAATCCAATTCGGGTTGACCTGGATTTTCTTAAGTAAGGACCTTAGGTTAGGTAAAAATGAGATACTGTCAAGACTAAGTGGTGAAACATTGATGCTCATTACCAAGTTCATATTATGGACTGTATTGATGACTTTGATGCGTGACATAGCAGTAGCAAACACCCAATCACTAAGCCTTAAAATAATGCCTGATTCTTCTGCAATGGGTATGAACTCAGCTGGCGAAATAAAGCCTTCACCCTTATGATTCCAACGGATAAGTGCTTCCATACCGATAAGCTTGTGGGTCTTGGTTTCAAATTTGGGCTGATAATAAAGTTCGAAGTCGTTATCATAATTGGCTTCTCGAAGTAAAAGTTCAATATAGTTACGACGTTCAATTTTCTCAATCAAGTGTGCTGAGTAGAGGACAAATTTATCAGCTTTCTCCTCATTTTTAGCGTGGTACATGGCAATATCTGCATATTTTAGAAGTTGCTTAACCGTTAGTGCTTCTTTAGGAAATCTTGCTATACCTATACTGATGCCAACATGAAATTGGTAGTCGTCGACAATAATTGCTTCCTCAAGCAGCTCGAGGACGTGATGGCTTAATTTTTTCTAATTCATCTGGGCTATCATCCCTGAATAAGATGGCAAATTCATCACCGCCAACTCTTGCATAATGACATAGGTCACACATTGAAGAGTCAAACCGATCAGCTATTATTTTAAGGACTTTATCTCCCATATCATGACCGTGAAGGTCATTAATAATTTTGAACCTATCAAGGTCCATGAAGAAGACTGAGAAGTGATTGCCGTCTATTTGAATCTGATCTTCAATCAATTGAATAAAATAACTTCGATTATACAGTCCTGTTAAGTCATCTACAGTGGATTTCTTGTAAAGGGCCTTGTTGGCTTTGGTCAGTTCCATCGTTCTATCATCTACTAAGGCTTCTAGTTTGTCTTTTAAGTATCTGTCCTGTTCAAGAATCATTTCCATAATGGCTGTCTTTTGAACATAGAAACTAAGAAGCTGATAAAAAATAACAGCAATAGCAATTATGGCAAAGTGAGTTAGATTGACAAAACCAAGAACAAAAAGTATAAGCGGTATGATACTAAGGAAAATGGCCAACCTTGTTTTGTTTAGGTTCTCAGGTGAGCCTTTCTTAGCAAAGTCGTTTTTTAAAGTCATTTTCTTATTTTCATACTGGGAACCAATGGCAAAAAGGGAGAAGGCAAAAATTCTAAATAGGTTTGGAATTGATTGACCAATTTGGAGGACCATATAATCATTGTATATGCCAATAAGATTGTTTAGGACATAGAAACACATCCCGACGACAACCATATATAGACCAACAGAAATCTTACTAAGTGTTGTGGATGAAATCAATACTAGAATCATTAGAAGTGTAAGAAGATCAGCCACCAAAATGGTTGTTAAAGTCACCCATTGTGAAGAGGTTAGGGCTTGGGCATCAAATTTGGATAAGAAAACAGCACTGGTTACACCTAAGATCATTATCATCATAATAAGAATATCTAGGATCAGCTGAGCGCGGTGCCATCTTTTTATATTTTTAGCAAAATAATTGATGATTGTGATTAACAGAAGTAATATAGAAGCTAAATACATATAATGGCTGATTGGTTTAATGAGAGAACCAATGGCCATAGAGATAGGAACTGAAGCTAGAACAACCCAATTGAGTTTGAAGTTACGATGAATACTAAGTGTACCTAGAATAATAAATGCCGCAATAAAATGGTGCAGGGTTAGAATCAGACCTGCAAATGGTAATGTTAGAAAATAAGTTGAAAAAATATAAGACAGCTATTATCAACTGACTAATAATTATGGATTTTCTTTTCAAGTCATCACCCCAAAACATAATTACGCCACGTCCTTATTTTAACACCCATACTAAACTCAGCGCAAGGAAAACCTTATGATTAGATTTTATGATAAGTATCATCAATCATTAGTGTGTGTGCTGGCAAGTCCACATTTTTCTGGATATTGATTTGAGGTTTGTGTTTCTTCCAAAGGCTTAAGTGAGACTTCTTGTGACCGATGAGTGTTTGGTATATTTTGCTGTCTCCTTGTAGAAAAATCGGTGTCTTTGCCTTCTTATCATAATGCCCCTCAATGTAATTTAGTATATAGTTGGTCCATTTCTTTTCCTCAACCAGTTGTCCAAGGGCAGGATGGTAAGGTCCTGCAATAACATCTTTGCCAAGTTGTATCTGGTCCGTTGTTTGAAGGCCAATACGTAGTACATCAATGCCTTCAAGTTCAAAGCGCTCAACAAGTTCAACGCAAAGATTAACTGTATCGTTTAATGTGAATGGCTTATAGCGTCTTTTCTTGTAGAGATTTGCAAGTGGTGTGTCTTTTATGACTAAAGTTGGATAGATACGTACCATATCTGGTTCAATGGCAATGAGTTTATCAGCAGTCGCCAATGATTTCTCAATGGTATCACCTGGAAGTCCAAGCATCATTTGATGACCAAGTGCAAAGCCATAGGAACGAATCATTTTGCTTGCTTCGTAAACATCCTTAACAGTATGACCTCGGTCAGATTTTTCTAGGACATCATCAAACATAGATTGAACGCCTAGTTCAATAGCTATTACTGGGTATTTGGATAGGTGGTCAAGTATTTCTGGTGTAATCATATCTGGACGTGTTGACATTCGAATACCATCTAGACTGTTATTTAAGACATACTCTGAAGCAATATCAAGGTATTTTTTTTGAAGGTCCATATCAATACCTGTAAAAGACCCACCAAAAAAAGCAATCTCTATATGCCAAGTGCTTTTTGCGGTTGAGAGATAAGTTTCTATTTGATTTCTAACTTTGCCTTCGTCCATAGACTGGAGAGTGCCAGATATTTTCTTCTGATTACAAAAGACACAGTCGTATGGGCAACCTAAATGTGGTACGAATATTGGAATAATCATGTGGTGTTTCATTGTGCTTCTCCTTTCAGGTGAAGAATGGATCCGATGTCGCATAGAGTTTGTTCTGGGACATCTTCTATAAGTAGACCATTTGCCTTGGCAAGAGATCTTATAAGCTTATGTTCTGGATGTTTGGATAAATCACCATTAACAAATAGTGTGTTTTCAATAACACCACATGCACCTGGAAAAAACCCATAGGGCAGTGGGTTCAGCGTGACGGGTCCGTTATCAATGTAATGCATATCCAAAGGTGAATCTTTTAAAGCCTTGTATATGCCTTCATCAGTTGTCAAAAAACAGTTGCTAGATAAGGGCAATGTTGTACAACGTGTGTAGCCTTGATTAACATTGTACCTAGTACTGTTAATAGAGCATACATGAGATAAAAGCTCAGCGTCTGTATGTCCCAGATTATGAATAAATAGGGTATTTGTTGATATGGCGCAAAGTGCTACGGTTTGTGGATACTTGTCTCCAAGTGCTTTTCCAATAACCGTATATTGGATCTTATGATGAGTAAGCTCAGTGTGAATAAAGGGGACTATTTCCTGGGAAATGAAAAGTTTTTTGACCGATTACATGGATGTGAAGGTCAGTATGATTTCTTACACCATCATAAAGTCTTGAAGTTGATGGGATAAGAATCACGTGTCCTTTTTCCTCTAGTTTGTTTATCAATGCTTTGTATGTTGTATTTGCTGTAAAGATTATGCTCATAAGGTCCACCTTTTGTATGCTTGTATCCATTATATCAAATAAGTGGGAATCTGTAAGATATTGACAAGTTATTTTTACTGGTTTATAATGTGACTATAAGGTCACATGACCCAGTGGTCATTAAAGAAAAGAGGTGATGACATGCCAAAAGAGACGTTTTTCAATCTCCCTAGTGAAAAAAGAGCCATGATTGAAGAAGTAGCAATAGATGAATTTGCAGAATATGGTTTTGATAAAGCCAGTATTAATCGTATGATTGACAAATGTGGTATTGCCAAAGGGAGCTTTTATCAATATTTCAATAACAAAAAAGATGTCTTTCTACATACAATGTCTATGATAGGCGACAAAAAACTGGCATTTATGTCACCACTCCTTGCAAATCCAGAAGAACATGATTTCTTCACTTTGCTTAGAGAGATGTATATATCAGGCCTAAGGTTTGCACATAATAATCCCAAACTAGTTCAAATAGGGAACCAGGTCCTAAAGAATAAAGACCACCCTGTTTATAAAGAATTATTGGGAGGAAATTCTCAAAAATCTAATGATGTTTTTGAAGGATTACTTAAGATGGGAATAGGACGTGGAGAGATTAGAGGAGACATTGACACAAAGTTTATCAGTTACATCATATCAAGCTTGAATGTTTCAACTATAGAATACTATTATGAGAAAATCAAAGGCAACACCAGTGATATGACTGATTGGGATGACGATATTATGGATACCGTCAACCTTTTCATAGATTTAGTTAAACATGGTATATCAACAATCAATTGATGTGTTTGGAAAAAGGAGGAAGCTTTATGAATTTTTATCCACTACTAGGATTATTGGCCTTTGCGTATGCAGTAGCAGTTGTCGTAATTGCTATGAAAAAACCTGAAAAGATCTGGAATATGGCAAAAATACAAATGTTTATTAAGGTGCTTGGAGAAAAAGGAACAGTCATTTTCTTCTATGTATGGGCTGTACTGTTTGCGGTACTGGGCATCTGGTTGTTTACTATTGGATAGTGACTTAGTCATCAAATAATGAGACAAGCAGGTTAAATTTGACCTGCTTTTTCTTTTTAAGAGAAATTATATATAATATAATTAATGAAATTGATATGTAAGAAAGTCATATATGATTAGGTGAGGTAGTTTAGAATGAAAGACAGACAAAATCAAACCATAACAGTCATTGGAGGCGCTAACATTGATATTCAAGGTGCCCCCGTAAATAAAATTATTCCAAAGGATAGCAACCCAGGTATTATCAAATCAAGCCTTGGAGGTGTCGGTCGTAATATTGCAGAGAATTGTGCAAGACTTGGCTTACAGACCAAGCTCATAACGGCAGTAGGTGATGATAAAGAAGGAATGCTAATTCTTAAGGAGGCAAAAGCCCTTGGCATTGACACAGCAGATGTATCTGTTCGAACGGACTATGGTACATCGACCTATTTGTTTGTATTGGATGAAGAGGGTGAATTGCTTGTGGCCATAGCGGATATGGCTATTACATCAACGATTAATGAGGTTTACATCAAAGAACTGCTAAAAAAGATTGACGCTTCAACCTATACGGTAATTGATGCCAACCTCTCAGAGGAAGTCCTTAAGTTTCTTGCAGACAATACCTTCAATACCAAGCTTGTCCTTGATACGGTATCAATAAGCAAAGCCGTTAAAGCAAAAGCTATATTGGGACATTGTCATATGGTGAAAATGAATATGGCTGAGGCAGGGGCCTTACTTGGTCTAAGACTTGATTCTGCTCAAAGTGTTAAGGAGGCCATTTCCCAGTTTCTTACATTTGGTGTACGAGAAGTAGTTATTACAATGGGTGGCGAGGGCGCTTATTACTGTAATGGTAATGAGACTTTTCTAGTAAAAGGCCATCCAGTAGAAGTGGTCAACGCAACTGGTGCGGGAGATGCATTCATGGCAGGAATTTTCTATGGTCTAGTAAATGGTCGTAGTAAAAGAGATATGGTACAATTAGGAATGGCCGCTGCAGAGATCACTTTGGTCTCCAGTCATACCAATTCAAGCCAATTAAGTGTAAAAGCCCTCTTAAATAAATTATCATAACAATAGTACCTGAAAGTTGGGTTATAGGAGATGAAGATATGAACATACATTTAGAAGTTAGTGATGAGATTAGCAAAGCAATTGATAACAATTTGCCTGTAGTGGCACTTGAATCTACAATTATATCCCATGGAATGCCTTATCCGCAGAATGTTGAAACAGCACTCAATGTCGAGCAGATAGTCAGAGATAACGGTGCTATTCCAGCAACTATAGCAATTATAGGTGGCGTACTAAAGGTTGGCCTTAGTAAGGGTGAGATAGAATATCTTGGCAAACAAGGCTTGGCAGTCACCAAATGCAGTCGTAGAGATTTACCAATTGTTGTGGCTAAGAAAATGGATGGTGCAACGACGGTTGCCACAACAATGATCATTGCCAAAATGGCAGGTATAAAAGTCTTTGCAACGGGTGGCATTGGCGGTGTCCATAGAGGTGCAAGTAAGACATTTGATATATCTGCTGATTTAACTGAACTGGCCAATACAGATGTAACCGTTGTATGTGCAGGTATCAAATCAATTCTGGACATAGGACTAACCCTTGAATATCTTGAGACTCAAGGTGTGACTGTGCTTGGTTATGGTACGGACCGTTTGCCAGCATTTTATCTAAGGGATAGTGGTTTCCAGGTTGATGCTAAAGCAGATTCGGTTGATGAGATTGCATCTATGATGAGCGCCAAGTGGACAATGGGTCTAAGAGGTGGCTTTGTAGTTGGTAACCCAGTACCAGAAGAATTTGAAGAAAATAGAGAGCAAGTGACCACTGCCATTGAACAAGCATTGGCTGAACTTGAAGTAAAAGGGATAAAAGGAAAAGACTCCACACCATTCCTTCTAGCAAGGGTCAAAGATCTGACAAATGGCGAGAGTCTTGAAACAAATATCCGTCTGGTTTATAACAATGCCAAAGTAGCAGCAGGAATTGCTAAAGCATACTCAGACATGGAATAATAGGACTGTGTAAAGTGCATCACTAATATGATGAATAAGATTTGCAACCTTACTTAGTTGGGGTTGCAAATTTTTTGATTATACCAATGGCAACGTCTACAGCTTTCTCCATTGACTGGACTGGTACAAATTCATGTTTGCCATGGAAGTTGTGGCCACCAGCGAATATATTCGGACAAGGTAGTCCCATAAATGATAACCTTGCACCATCGGTACCACCTCTTATTGGTTTTACAATAGGGGTAATGTCATGCTCTAACATAACTTCCTTGGCTATATCTACAATTTCAAAGACAGGTTCAATCATTTCACCCATATTGTTATACATAAGTCTAGACTGAATCTCCACAGAGCCTTGGCCATATTTGGCATTAAGGAATTCTGCTGCTTTGGAAAATAGAGTTCGACGTTCTTCGAATTTTACCTTATCATGGTCTCGAATTAAGTATATGGCAGTGGCCTTTTCGACTTTGCCATCCAAATGATGAAGATAGAAGTAACCTTCTCTACCTGATGTGAACTGTGGTCTGTCAGCTGGTGGTAGCAATGCATGGAATTCCTGAGCAATCTCAAGGGCATTAATCATTTTGTTCTTGGCATAACCTGGGTGGATATTACGACCATTGAAGGTAACAATTGGATTGTCCGCATTGAAGCTTTCATATTCCATTTCTCCAATTGGTCCGCTATCAAGTGTGTAGGCAAATGTAGCGCCAAATTTTTTTTCAACATCAAACTTATCTGCACCCCTCCCAATTTCTTCATCTGGTGTGAAGCCAATCTTAATGGTACCATGCTTAATAGTGGCATCACTCATTAAGCGTTCAGCCATTGTCATAATCTCAGCAATCCCGGCTTTGTCATCAGCACCAAGAAGTGTAAGGCCATTGGTTACCACTAAGTCTTGGCCCACATAATTTCTCATACTTGGAAATGTTGAAGGTGATAAGATGATGTTTTGTTCTTCATTAAGAATTATGTCATTACCATCGTATTTCTCTATGATGCGTGGGCTAATGCCTTTAGTCGTAAGATCTGGAGCTGTATCCATATGAGCTATGAAACCGATGGTTGGTACATTGCTGTCAATGTTACTCTCTATAGTAGCCATAATATAGCCATTCTCATCCATATGGGCATCTTCTATACCAAGTTCCAAGAGTTCCTCTACAAGTTGCTTGCCAAGTGTTAGCTGTCCAGGTGTACTTGGACAAGTATTTGATGCTTCATTGGATGTTGTTTCGACTTTTATATAACTTAAAAAACGTTCTAATACAGTCATGTTTGTCAATCCTTTCCTTATGGTTTACTAGTAGTATACATGATAATAAGAGGCTTGAAAAGACGAGACGATAAAATTATTTTAACAACTTCCTTTTAGCATGTTTTCCAGTGGTGAGTATATGTATGTAGATATATTAGAGGAAGAACTAGGACAAAGGAATTAGCACTCTAAGTCATTATCCCCTAATTTGTGAGAAATTGGCAGTGTTTCAGGTAGGAATGTTGTAACATAGCATGTAGAAGTGCTACAATGGTATGGGGAAATAGGAGTATATTAATAGGAGGTAAGTCCGTGAAACTTCTCTCGGCTTTATCGAAAAAATCGAGCCATCAGATTCTTGATTATTTGTATAAAGATGAATTGATGAACGTATTTTTGATCCATTGTATTGAATCCAAACGATTTGACAAAGGACAACTATACGTTAATTATTATGCGGATAAAGTACAAGGTGTGTTACATCTAAGAGAAGATGGTATATCGAATTATACAAACTTTTACACAAGAAGTGCTGACGGCTTAAAAATTATTGCCCATCATATCAAAGGGCTTGGCATAGGAAACATGTTATTAGCTGGTAAAGAAGATGAAGTCAAATATATTCAAGAGTGCCTAGATATCAACAAGAGCATGTTTCTTAATACTTATTACAAACTAAATAGAAAACGTTACCTGCCCTTGGATAAAATGGAAGGGTATGAACTGGTAAAAGCTAAAGCTTCTACTAGAGATATGGATTATATCATGTCCTATCGAAAAAGATTTGCAGAGAAAGAAGAAGACCCAACATTAGATTTGTCAGATGATGAAATTATTCGTGATCAAATTTGCAATGGTGTTTTCTTTCTTGAACATTTCGGTATGCGCATAGGACTGGCAAGGTTCTCAAGTTGGAGTAAACATTACATAGATATTGCCACAGTTTACATTGAAGAAGAATACAGAAGTAAAGGCTATGGCACTATCTTAGTAAAGATGATGATTGAGGAAGCCTTGCATATTGATAAAACCCCCCATCATTCAAACATCTCATGTCAACATCACAGCCAAGAAGTTGTATGAAAGTGTTGGTTTTGAGAAAGTGTGTGATTATACGTTCCAATTCGTAAATTAACATTCAACTGTACCAAATAATCCCATAACTTACCTCATATCTTTCTATCACTATTATTTTCGGATACTCTCTTAGGTAAATTATATTATATGTTATAACCATGACTATTAGCAATTTGACTTGTATAAGGGTATAATATAAGCATTAGGTATAAGAGGAGGAACACTATGAGAAAAATTAGTACCATGGCATTTTTTTTATGCAATGATGGCCCTAGCAAGTGGTTTATTCTATAGAGAATACACGAAAATTATGGACTACAAAGAAGCTACTGTTTTGTCAGGTTTACATACACATTTATTTACAATGGGAATGATGTTTATGCTCGTGTTATTGGCCCTTGCCAAGCTATTTCCATTACTTGAGAATAAATGGTTCAAAAGATTTTGGCCCTTATATAATATTGCCTTTATTGGTACAGTGATTATGTTGATGGTCAGAGGGATTGTACAAGTGGTTATTGGTCATCCGTCCACTATGTTTGATGGTATGATTGCGGGAATAGCAGGCCTTAATCATATAGCGTTGTCTGTTGCGATTATTTTCTTGTTTGTTGGACTTAGACAAGCCGTTAATGGGAATGATAATAAGGAGGGATTAATATGAATGCAGTATATGAGGTGACAACAAATAAAACTATTGAGGAAGCTGTGGCAGCAATCAAGTCTAACATCAAGGATTTTGGTTTTGGGGTTCTGTGGGAGCTTAATTTCAAAGATAAGATAGAAGAAAAAAGGCTTTCACATTGACAATGTCTTCTATCTTCTTGATATATGCAACCCAAAGCTTGCCAGTTCAATACTTCAGAAGAACATTCAGTTAGGCTATGTATTGCCTTGTAAAGTAGTGATATACGAGAAGAATGCCCAAACATACATTGGTATACTAAATCCTACTACATTGGTTGAGCTAATTGATGATTCTTTTATGGAAGAAGCTAAGAAGGTTGAAGAGAATTTGATTAAGATTGTAGAATTAAGTCGTTAGTAGCAATTTTTTGGACAATCTTTAACAACATTATTGATTAGAATCTATGGTTAACTATATGCTAGAACCATGTTAGAATTTAAGCACCCTTGATAAGTTGTTTGACTTATTGAGGGTGTTTCTATGTTCATATTGACATCTATCGATATGCAGGGTATCATATCGATAGATATAGATTTGAAGGAGGCATAATGGAAGATTATAAGCAAACAGCTGATATGTTTAAAGCATTTTGTGATGAAAGTAGGTTGAGAATCATTCAATCTCTGCAGAGTGGAGAAAAATGTGCTTGTACATTACTAGAAGAAGTGCCGATAGCACAATCAACCTTATCTCATCATATGAAGATATTACTTGACAGTGGTGTGGTTCTAAGTAGGAAAGATGGTAAATGGACCTACTACAGCTTATCGGATGATGGATGTCAAAAGTCAAAGCAACTGTTAAAGGTTATTTTAGAGAAATCAGATGATTATAAGACATTTTCCATGTGCAAATAGATTAGAAGCGGATTCTTAACAAGCAAAAAATAGTATTGGAGAATAGAAGATGAGTAAAGAAAAATTAGAAGGCATTAGTTTTTTTTGAGAAATACCTAACACTGTGGGTAGCATTATGTATGATTGCAGGTGTGATGATTGGAAAGTTTATTCCTGCTGTACCAACGTTTCTTGGAAAATTCGAATATGCCAACGTATCAATTCCTATAGCGGTATTGATTTGGCTGATGATTTACCCAATGATGCTGAAAGTTGATTTTCATAGTGTTGTTAATGTAGGTAAGAATCCAAAAGGGTTATTTGTGACTTGGATTACAAATTGGCTCATAAAACCCTTCACAATGTTTGGGATTGCTTATTTGTTCTTCTTTGTGATATTTGGCAACATTATTCCTAAAGATTTGGCACAGGATTATTTATCAGGGGCAATTCTTTTGGGTGCAGCACCTTGTACAGCCATGGTTTTTGTATGGAGTCACTTAACCAAAGGAGATCCTGCTTATACTGTTGTTCAAGTATCAACTAATGATTTGATTATACTTGTTGCATTTACACCTATTGTTGCATTCTTACTTGGTATTGGCGGTGTAGCAATTCCTTGGGATACCCTGATATTATCAGTTGTTCTATTTGTCGTGATTCCGCTTGGTGGTGGCGTGTTAACAAGACAGTCTATTACTAAACGTAAGGGGCTGGAATACTTTGAGAATCAATTCATTCCAAAGTTTAACAATATTACAATTGGTGGGTTGCTATTGACCTTGGTCATTATATTTTCATTTCAGGGTGAAGTGATACTTAATAACCCACTTCATATTGTATTGATTGCAATACCCTTAACGATTCAAACAGTTTTCATATTCTTTATAGCCTACTTATCAAGTAAGGCTGTAAAGCTTCCACATAGCATTGCAGCGCCTGCAGGGATGATTGGTGCATCAAACTTCTTTGAGCTTGCTGTAGCCGTTGCTATTGCCCTATTTGGAGCCGACAGCCCTGTAGCTCTTGCTACAATCGTTGGTGTTTTGGTTGAAGTACCCGTTATGTTGATGCTTGTGAAGCTTGCTAATAATACTAGGCATTGGTTTGTGAAGGCGGTTTAAGTATGCTCCTTCGAATCTCATAAGTTTACGCGTATTTAAGGCGAAACGAGATTCTATCAGACTTCGTCTGCTGTGTGCATAGTACTTCGTACTACTTCACAGCCCGTTACTTCAGCTGCGCTTGAACACTAAAACTCGCATGCTCGTTCGAATCTCATAAGTTTACGCAACAAAAAAGAAGCAATCCATCTAAAGATGAACTGCTTCTTTTTTAGAGCGCGAAACGAGATTCGAACTCGCGACCCTCGCCTTGGCAAGGCGATGCTCTACCACTGAGCCATTCGCGCAGAGAGCGGGTAGGGGGAATCGAACCCCCCGTAACCAGCTTGGAAGGCTGGAGTTTTACCATTAAACTACACCCGCAGGTTATGTATTAACTTCGTTTATACTATACGCGGGTGTATCCGGTCTTCGACCGCTGTGTGCATAACACTTCGTGTTATTTCACAGCCCGCCATGCCATAGTTTCTATGTCATGCTAGAACTACACCCTATGGTATGTATTAAGGGCAAAAAAATAAGATGTTACTAGGTTAGTGTTCTTATTTAGTGCCCAAAACCGGAATCGAACCAGTGACACGAGGATTTTCAGTCCTCTGCTCTACCAACTGAGCTATTTGGGCACGTGATATATAAGTTTAATGCCGAAGACCGGAATCGAACCGGTACGACTTTAAGGGTCGCAGGATTTTAAGTCCTGTGCGTCTGCCAATTCCGCCACTTCGGCGCATTAGGCTTATATACACGGATAATTATTCAACGAATTGATTAATTATCAAATGGAGGGAGAAGGATTCGAACCTTCGAAGCTATTGCAACAGATTTACAGTCTGCCCCCTTTGGCCACTCGGGAACCCCTCCGCACTCATTATAATGTTGTTAATGAACAATGTCTCTTACCTTTTGTCGTAAGAGAACAAGATATATATTACCACAATCTAGACTTTTGTCAATAATTTTATACAAGTTTTTTTACAAAATGTGACATAAAGAGATGGATTAGGTATAATAAACCTATGTCGGTCTATAATTGTATGGGGATACAATTGGAGGAAATGGGTATGTATGGGCCTTTCTAAATATCAAATCTATTTTAGCGCCATTAACGATATGGTGTTTATCAATCATGATTCTAAAGATGCTTTAGAAGCAAAATTTGTTGAAGTTAATGACGTTGCTTGTCAGACTCTTGGTTATGCCAAAGAAGAGTTGTTGGCTATGTCTGTTAATGATGTCATTGAAGGTGAATTCGCTGACGCAAAAAGTCTATGGTATCAGGTTAAAGAAGAAGGTTCTGTTGTATTTGAAAAAAACTTTGCTGAAGAAGAACATGGATAAAGTCTATGCGGAACTTAAATCAAGTATTGCTACAATAGAAGGACAGAGTCAAATTATCACGGTTGCAAGAGACATTTCTGAAAGAAAAGCATTGGAAGAAGAACTAAAGACTAGATTGGCACTTGAGGAAACCAAGACCAGTTTATTTGTGGATTCTCCTGTAGCTATGGTCTTTGGTGGTGCTGATGGTTCTATTATTAGTGCCAATGGAGCTTTTGAAGAACTAGTTGGCTATAAAGAGGAGGAACTGGTTGAAATTGGTTGGCTTGAGGTTTTAACACCTAAGAAGTGGTGGATAACAGAAGAGCAATTAATCGAAAAATCGACTAGAAAAAAAAGAGGCCATCACTTTTGAGAAAGAATATATTCATAAATCAGGTAAAATAATACCCGTTGAATTAACCATATACCCAAGAATGGATGCTCAGAATAATATAAGCCATTATGTGGCATTTATCAAAGACATTTCTCAAAGAAAAAAGGCAATAATCAAGGAACACAGGGCTATTGATGCACTGAGAAACAGCGAACAACAATTTCGAAAGCTTTTTGATAATTCTCCAACGCCTTATGTGTTTACTAATGAGCAAGGTGAATTTTTACATAGCAATCACAAATTTGAAGAGGTTTTTGGCTATAACTCAGATGACGTTTCGGATATGAATCAATGGTGGTCCCTTGCATATCCAGATGAGACTTATAGATTGTATGTGATTAACGAATGGAAGAAACATGTTCATAGAGCCAAAACTGGCAATAGAATTCTCAATCAAAAGATACTCAAGATATCATGTAAAGACGGTACAGCCAAAGAAGTAGTGGTTGAAGGTATCGTTATTGGTACAGACTACTTATTAACTTTTGAAGATGTGACAAAACGTAATTCCATTGAAAGAGAAAAGCAGAGGTTGTTCTATGATATGGGTGAGCGTATAAAGGAATTGACCTGTATCTATAATGTTGAGAAACTCATTAGAGAGTGCGAGGATATTGAGCTGATCTTAAGTAGAACAGCTGATTATCTTAAGAGTGCTTTTCAATATCCTGATATTACGTGTGTTAGTGTAGCCCTTGAAGGCTCTCATTATGAAGGGTGTCGTAATCATGACAAGGTTGACGAAATTGTTGAATCAATCATACTAAAGGGTCATGAAGTGGGTGAAATTAATGTTTGTTACACACAAAAGCGACCAAAGGAAGATGAAGGTCCATTTCTTAAGGAAGAAAGGGATTTACTCAGAAGTATTACATATATGGTTACTGGTGCCCTTGAACGTAGTAAACAAGAACAAGCCATTATTGCTATTAACAAAGAACTTGAAGATAAGGTTGAAAGAAGAACCAAGGCTTTATTTGAGGCAAAAGAGGATGCAGATGCGGCCAATAAGGCAAAGAGTCACTTCCTCGCTAACATGAGTCACGAAATCAGGACGCCAATGAATGCTATCGTAGGAATGAGCTATTTGTTGCAAAACACCCTTTTAACAGCCAAACAGACGGATTATGTGACAAAGATGATTGGTGCTTCTGAGAATTTACTAGGTGTCATTAATGATATACTTGATTTCTCTAAGATTGAAGCGGGTAAAGTTGAAGTCGAAAGCATTAATTTTGATTTGTCTACAATGCTACTTAACCTAAAAAGTATGATGGAAATTAGGGTAGAGAATAAGAACCAAAGAAGTGAGACCCCTATTGAGCTGATTGTGGAAGATATTGATATGTCTTGTAGACATTTGATTGGTGACCCAATAAAGCTAAATCAGATTCTTACCAATCTAATGTCCAATGCTATCAAGTTCACAGATGCCGGTTATGTAAAGCTATCAAGCAAATGCGAGTGTAGGGAGGATGGCCATGCAGTTTTGTCTTTTAAAATAGAAGATACGGGAATTGGCATATCAGAAGAGGAACAAGAAAAGCTCTTCCACTCATTTGTTCAAGCGGATTCCTCAACCACAAGAAAGTATGGTGGAACAGGCCTTGGTCTAGCAATCTCAAAAAGGTTGGTAGAAATGATGGATGGCTTGATTTGGCTTGAAAGTGAACCAGGTGTTGGAAGCACATTCAATGTTGTCGTGAATTTGTCCCATAATGTGGATAAAGAAGAAGAAACCTTTACCAGGAATGAATTGCACTATGGTCATGGTCGATTAAGAGATAAAAAAAATATTGGTTGTAGAAGACAATGAACTCAATCAAGAAGTTATATGTGAGTTATTAAAATCAGAAGGTGCAACCGTTATCGTTGCAGACCATGGTGCTATGGCTGTTTCCTTGATACTTGAGCGCAAACTTGAGTGTGATTTGGTTCTTATGGACCTTCATATGCCGGTAATGGATGGTTATCTCGCGACGGACATTATAAGACAACAACCGTCTCTTAGCTATCTGCCTGTAGTGGCCATGACGGCGGATGCTGTATCTGAGGTTAAGAAGAGAATCTATCAGATTGGTTTCAATGATTATATAACCAAACCAATTGTAATGGACAAAATGTGCCGTGTCATTGAAAAAATGGACCAATTAGTGCTAAAGTAAAATCAAATGATTGGTGTGAGTAGGTGAGAGTTTGGCTAAGACAACTATGAAGGACGTTGCTAAGCATGCGGGTGTATCTGTAGCCACAGTTTCCAACGTTCTTAATAATGTGACGAACAAAACAACAGAGGCAACAAGAGTCAAAGTACTGAATTCAGTGAAAGAACTGAGCTACAAAATGGACATGACAGCTAGAAGCTTATCAATTGGTAAATCCAATCTGATTGGCATTATGTTGCCAGAAGTTTATGAAAATAGCCAACCAAGCTCTGTTCTAAAAGGCAACCCATTTTATAGCGAGATGATCAGTGGTATTGAGTATCAGGCGCGTATGCTTGGTTATGATATTCTAATTACTTGTATCAAATCAGCAGACCATGCCCTTGAATTGGTTGGCAAACGGATGCTTGATGGTATTGCCATTCTTGGCAACTACAATGAGAAGTTCTGGGAAGATATTATGACCTTGGATGTGCCCATTGTTTTGATTGATAGCTATGAAAAGGTTAGAGATGGTGTTCACAATATTGGGATAGACGACGAACTGGGTGCATACCTTGCGACCAAACACTTGATTTCTCTTGGCCATAAACGCATTGCATTTGCTACAGGTGAAATTGGTGAAACAGAAGTGAACTCAAAAAGATTCATAGGGTTCAAACGTGCTATTAATGAAGTAAAGCTAGACCCCCTACATTGTCCGGTTATTATTGATGATGTTTCTTTTAGAGGTGGAACAACAGTGGGCCATCGCTTACTGAAGGATTATATTGAAGTTACAGCTGTGTTTGCAACAGCAGATATTATGGCCCTTGGCCTTATTAAGACCATGCACCAATTTGGCAAAAAGGTACCAGAAGATATCTCAGTCATTGGCTTTGATGACCTTAGTATCTGCCAGTATACATTTCCTGCTTTAACAACCATAAGACAAGACATCTATAGAAAAGGTATGGAAGCTGCGAGGGTACTGATAATGAAAGTAGATGGAGACACTTCTATCAAATCTCAAGTTCTACCAGTTGAACTTATAGTTAGAGATACGACCAAATCACTTCAATCCTTTAATGGATTAAAAGATTAAAAGATTAACCTTGCATAATATACGCCATGTATGTATAATGAGAGCTGAATTGAATGTACAAAGGCGTACAATATGAAAGCAATGGTGCTATAAATAAGACATAGGACTCCCTATGTGTTTTTTTTATGGTACTTTTTTTTATTGCAAAAATATGCATGCAAGTGGGATTGGGCCCCACTATGTGGATTCAAAAATAAGAATAATTCTTTTAGGATAAGGAGCATACTATGAGTGCAAATGATGTTTTATTTCTACTTCTTGGTGCAGTAATGATATTATCGATGCATGCAGGATTCGCTTTTCTTGAAGCAGGTACAGTGAATAAAAAGAACGAGGTTAACGCCTATAACAAGATTATTTTTGATTGGTCTGTTGTTACGGTGGTTTATTTCTTAATTGGGTACCCATTATCGTATGGGAAGTTTCTCTATTTAGACCTTGCCAACTATACTGCTGAAAATGGCTATGAATTAGTAAGGTTCTTCTTCTTTGTTGGTTTTGCAGCCTGTATTCCAGCAATCATATCAGGTGGTGTTGCTGGTCGTATGAAGTTCTACGCACAGACATTCGCGGGAATTGCTCTAGCAGCGGTAATATACCCAGTATTCGAATCAATGGTGTGGGGTAACATTCCATTTATGGGCCAAGAAGGGTCCATGTTTGAAACGGTATTTGGCGGTGTATTCCATGACTTTGCTGGCTCAGTAGTGGTACACTCTATTGGTGGATGGATAGCACTGCCTGCCATTATTTTACTTGGTGAACGTAAAGGTCGATTCTCTGGTCACTTTAATACACACCCTAACAATATCTCATACTTAGTACTGGGTAGTTGGATTCTTGTAGTTGGGTGGTTTGGTTTCAATGTAATGAGTGCCGGAAGCCTTAATGATATCTCAGGTCTTGTAGCAATCAACTCTTTGATGGCTATGGTAGGTGGTACAATCGCTGGTGTCCTATTCTCTAAGAATGATGTTGGTTTCACCCATAATGGTGCGCTAGCTGGTCTCATTGCAATCTGTGCAGGATCAGATGTGGTGCATCCACTTGCCGCACTTTTGATTGGTGCAGTTGCGGGTATTATTTTCATCGTTATGTTTGAAATTGAGACAAGTAAATTTAAGATTGATGATGTTCTTGGTGTTTGGCCTCTACATGGTATCAATGGTACTTGGGGTGGTATTGCTGCAGGTATATTCGGACGTAAAGCCTTTGGTGGTGTAGCAGACCTAAACTTCATGTCACAACTTGCTGGGTCATTGATTGCAGTGGTTTATGCTTTGATTGCTGGATTTGTTCTCTACAAGTTGATTGATGTTTTCTACGGACTACGTATGACAGAAGATGAACAAGCTGTTGGATCTGACCTTACATACCATAATATTTCAGACCAAAACTTACTATAAGCAATTGGCTTAATAGCATTACTTTAAAAATTGTCACAAAAGTATTAAGTCTTGACATATATATAGAAGCGACTATTATTTGATGCTATACTATAAAGGCACTTGATGATTCAAGTGTCTTTATTTATTGATATGGTGAGAATAAGAGGATGAGAGAATGATAAAAAAAAGAAAAAACAATGAGAAAAGTTCTAATTTTGCTGTTGATTTTCAGTGTGCTGGTTACCAACACCTTGGTTGTACGTGGCGCAAGCAATGAAGAAAGTTATGCAGGCAATCAATTAAGAATACTTGGCATCTTACGAGGCTATGAAGATGGATCTCTAAGACTAGACAATTCAATCAAGAGGGCTGAGGTTGCAGCATTGACTGTTAGAATACTTGGCTATGAAGGTGTGGAAGTTGATGGAGATCCAAGAGATTTCACAGATGTTCAGGCCAGTTACTGGGCAGCAGATGTTATACAAAATGCTTACAAGCTCAAATTGATTCAAGGCTATCCAGACATGACATTTAAGCCTCTTGATGATATTTCCTATGCAGAAGTTGTGGCCATAATGGTCAATGCCCTTGGCAAACAGGAAGAACTAACGGGAGATTGGCCATACAATTATATTAATAGAGCAAAAGCATTAGGAGTTATACCATCAAGTGATAATGTGGATCCAGCCAAAAAGGTTACACGAGGCGAAATGTCAGTGATCATTTGGGATACTTTGTTGGTGAAAGAATGATGATTATCACCAAGTGTCATAGAGGTTACAAATAGTTCATAATAGAGTCATATTCTGTTCAGATCTGGGGCGTAAAATTAGTTTTAGTGGCGTATCAATCCAGTGACTTGACAGGAGGTTTTATTATGAGAGAACATATGGAAACTTATAATCAAATGCGAATGGACCAGGAACTTTGTGATGACTTTCATAGACTTGATGAGTTGGAGCACTTCGAACCTAAGTTAGAACATCAAAGGTTAATGGAATTAATGATAGGTGGACAAGTAATTTGCTGGAGTATCAATCATTTCCACTAATTGTCAAACACATGGATATGACGAGTAAGATAAGGCGCACTTGCGAAAGCGGTAGCGCCTTTTTATTGTAAAATATCCCGAAAAAGGTTGATAAATTAATAGGACTATAGTACTATATATGTAATACGACTGACCTAGGAGAATTAATATGAAGAGAAACGTGAATATTATAGTGATTTTTGTCCTAATCCTTACAATGACAATGCCAGTATATGCAGGTAATGGCAACGGTAAAGGTAACAATAATTGTGAAGTTACAAATGAAAAGAATGATAACAAGAATGACGAAAAAAATAGCAAGAATCAAAACGATAAGAATGAGAGTAAAGGTAAGTCAGAAAATAAAGAAGAAGCAAAAGCTGTAAAAGAAGTTAAAGTTAAAGACGAAGTAAAGTCCGAAGAAGAACCTAAAGCAAAAGAAGAACCAAAAACAGAAGAAGCGCCAAAAGCTAAAGAAAAAAGTAGAAGAAGAAATAGAAATAGATGAAGAGCCTATTGCCATGGCAAGTGTTGAGACAATTTTTGCGCCAAGCAATGCTTATTTCAATGATAGAGATTTGCCATTATATGTTTTGGCATTAGAGTCATTCAAAATTGAAGACATTAACAATAACTATAGGGTTGGTGGTTTTGAAGTATCCTTTACTGAAAATGGTACTGTTGCCAACTGGACTAATACACCATCTGACAGTGGTTATGACATCAAATACGTGTTTGTGAAATCTGCAACAACTGGAGAATTGATTGATGTATCTTCAGAGTCTGGCCAAATAGTATCACCATCTTATAATAATCAAGGTGTCATTCAAAGAATCAGTCATCTGACTTTCTATTATGCGGATGTTGAGACGCCAGAAGAACCAGAGACGCCAGAAGAGCCGGAGGCACCAGAAGAGCCAGAGACACCAGAAGAACCAGAAACACCAAATAGAAAAGTCAAAGTAGCAGTTGATGAGCCAGAGGAAGAGATTGAGGAAGACCCAATCCCAGAGGCTATTCCAACAATTACTTTTTTTTGAAGAAGATGACAGTACAGATGTTCTATTAGATATTGAAGACGATGCACTACCTCAAACAGGGGGGCATTCCATTCGAAGCACATATGGCTACTGGATCATTCTTAATAGTCCTAGGTGGTTTAATTAAAAGAAGAAGTTAAATTGGAATTTAATATGATTCATATAAGAAAGAGGTTTTGGCCTCTTTCTTTTTTTGCCTTTTAACTTTTCTGTAACCACTTTTACACGTCTGTAACCACTTTTTTCTTGACTTCGAGTATACTCTATAGGGTAAGATGTGTTGGTGTGTATTAACTGAAAAGTTAAAGAAATGGGAGGAACATTTATGACAACAAGAAAATTAACGTATACAGCATTCTTTATCGCTCTAGGAATTATTCTGCCTCAAGCATTCCATATGGTTGGAGGGCCTGGTGCTGGAAGCATCTTTTTACCAATTCACTTGCCAGTGCTTATAGGGGCAATGATCCTTGGGCCGATTAGCGGCATGCTGATTGCTGCGGCAACTATTCTCGTAGGGGTTATTCTTGGAATGCCACCTATGCCTATAGCTATCTTTATGTTCTTTGAAATGATGGTGTATGGCTTTGTTGCTGGTTATATGGTTTATAGTAAGAAGTTGAATGTCTATGTATCATTGGTTGTTGCAATGGTCCTTGGACGTGTTGTGGAACTTGGGACAATCAATTTGGCCCTTAGATTGTTTGAGGTTAAGTTACCGCCAATATTTGGTAATGTGGCTATGTTTGCTGCCGGCCTACCAGGTATGGTCATTCAGTTAGTTCTTGTACCGATACTTGTATTAGCACTTACACGATTCGCTAAAAAGGATGAGGTCCTAAGCTATGACTAAGATGTTTCGTTTCTATGAGGATTGCACATGCGTCATCTATCGTACAGATGAGGAAACACCTATCTTTACCTCAAAAGATAAAGGGGTGAAACCTTTGCTCGATTATTATCGTTTGTATGGTCCTTCAGATACGCCTTTGATTGTCATTGATAGGATTGTGGGCAGGGGAGCTGTGATTCTTGCCAAGCTTATTGGAGCGGTTAGAATTACAACACCGATTATGAGTGAGGCTGCTTATGAACTGGCCAAAGATTATGGTATTAAGACAGAAGTGACAAAGATTGTCCCTTATATTATTAATCGAGCTGGTGATGGCAGATGCCCAATAGAAACAGCGGTTCTTGGCATTGATGATGTTAATGAGGGGTACAAGGCTATTAGTGAAACCATTGATCTTCTAATGGGTAAATCATCAAAAAAGTAAAAGTTTGGCAATAAGTTCAGTTAGTAAAAGTAGAATAATTCAGGAGTTTTGGTCGTATATTTCAGGTAAGACTGTGAGCCTATTTAATCTACAATAGATGTTAAGAACATGTATTGTGGGCAAAGTATGGGGTGGTTGAATTGAATATAAGGCTAAGGCTCCTTTTGTTTTACAGTCTTTTGTTTGTCCTATCCACTGTGGCAAGCACATCTGTTTATCAACAAATCTATCGTAATAACCTTACAGAAAGTGTAAGGTCTTCAAGTATGCAAACATTACAGTCTATTAGCAATCAGCTTGAGAAGGAACTCCATACCATCAACAACTATTCAAAAATCATACTATCAGATTCATCAATCCAATCCTACTTAAGGTATGGCAATGGTGGCAGTCGTATTCTTTATCAACGTAATGCCGAATGGTTTCTCCATGAGCTGATGAACAATTTTCTTGAAATATCTTCTATTTACCTTATTGATTTGGAAGGCAATAAACTCCTTAGTGATAGATTAACAGACCTAGAGGCAAACGAAAGAGCTCTGGTTAATTTTACGGATAGTGCCAATTGGTATAAAGAGGTCAATGACTTAAAAGGTGGTTCGACCTTCACGGTTAATGGCGATGACTTCTTCTACAATCATCCAGATGAACAAGTGATATCTTGTATGCGTATTGTTAATGATCTAGATACTCAGCTACCTATTGGCCTCTTGGTTATTAATGTGGAAGAGTCATTCTTAATAGATGTCTATGAAGATGTGGTTAGTCAGTACGGGGTTAGTGTTTTTATTCAAGATAAAAAAATGGGGTCTATATTGGGGAGGAAATGGATACAGACTTCTACAAGGAAGGTGAGTCCTTTCATGTAAACCAGCACCAGATAGACAGATTCAATGTGACCATAACCTCTGTTACGGAGATGGTGGCTCTAGATAAAGGTTACAGCCAACTTAACTATATGGCCATAGCTATGGTCTTATTTAATGGTTTGATTCTCTTTGTCGGGTCAGCAATAATGGCTTCTAGAATTACTAGACCTATTGAGAAACTTACTGGTGTCATGTCCAAATACCACAAATCTAAAGAGAATCATGTATTCCTTGATTCTAACTATCCTGAATTCAAACAGCTACAAGATGGCTACAACAGGATGATGGTGGATATTGCAGGACTCTTTGATGCCCTTGGTAAAGAGCAAAAAGTGAAGCGTAAGGCAGAACTTAGGGCCCTTCAAGCTCAGATAAAACCTCATTTTCTCTATAATACTTTTGATTCTGTCTGTGCTTTGGCACTGATGGAAGACCACAATAGGGTCTACGAGATTATGTCCTCATTGGGGCAATTCTATAAGTTAAGTCTCTCAAAAGGAAACGAAGTGATAAATCTAAAAGAAGAACTTGAGATGGTAAGACATTATCTATTGATACAAAAAATTAGGTACCCCAAGTTATTCGATTATGAATGTAGTGTTGATGAGTCTCTTGCTAATCAGCCAGTGCTGAAGCTAATGTTACAACCTTTGGTTGAAAATGCCCTCTACCATGGGCTTAAACCAACTGCAAAAAAAGGATTGATTCGTATAAAAGCTATGGCTAAAGGTGAAGAGGTTGTGATATGTGTTGAGGATACAGGTGCAGGTATGACACCTGAGCAGTTATTTCAAGCAACACAAGGCAAAGGTAGGGGTTTTGGTCTGGCTGGGACAATGGAGAGGCTTAGAATCTATTCGGGCAATCAGGATGTCGTCACTGTAAAGAGTGAAAAAGGCATAGGAACAAGTGTTGAAATTATGCTTAAAAGGGGTGATGAAAATGTCTAGAAAACTCAGAGTGATGTTGGTGGACGATGAACATCTGGTTAGAGAACACCTTAAGCGTGTTATCAATTGGGAAGATGTAGGGTGTCATATTGTAAAAGAGGCAGAGAATGGACAAGAAGCAATTGAATGGTTGTCCAGTAATAATAAGATGCCAGATATTATTGTAATGGACATATGTATGCCTATACTAGATGGTATTGAAGCAGCTAAGATGATCAAAGCAATGACCAATCAATGTTATATATTAATTTTGACCGGCCATGATGAATTTGATTATGCCAAAAGAAGTATCAAGGTAGGGGTTTTTGATTATTTGAGCAAACCGATTAACAGACAAGAAATTCTATGCGCGCTTCACGAAGTGAAAGAAGATATGGATAGAGCTAAGTCTTTGGAGGAAGCGTTAGTCCAAAGGACGTTAAACAAAGAACGTGACGAGGAAGTGGTTGCTAGACGTTATTCAGATACCATTGAAGAAGTGCTGAATATTATTGAAAGTCATATAGACAGTAGTGACCTTTCCCTAACATCTATTGCTGACAAACTCTATATTAATACAAGTCATTTAAGCCGTAAGTTCAAAAAAGAAGTTGGAGAGAACTTTAATGTCTACCTCATCGAGCGCCGAATCAAAAAAGCCATGGCATTAATGAAAACAACAAACCTTAAAAATTATGAAATAGCCTCAGAGGTTGGCATAGAAGATCCTAATTACTTGAGTTATGCCTTCAAAAATACATGAGTATATCCATTACGGATTACCGAAAGACACTGGTTGTCAATTCATCTAAGATTAGTGTCAATTGAATCTATTCTGATTTGGTCTAGAAGATTCTATACTTTTATCTAGAAGCTAAACAACCAAATCAAAGGAGGAGTTTTACATGAAATTGAAAAAAAATGTTAAGTCTATTGATGGCACTGATTATGGTACTGGCACTTGGGGCATGTGGGAATGCAGACCAAGTCACTGAAACATCTACAGAAGCAGAAGCGACTGAGGGTGCAAGTGATGAAGCAGGCGCTAGTACAGAAGCTACTAGTGATGAGCCAATTACACTGACGATGTGGGACGTTATGGCCAGTGATGAAGATTCAAGGGTTATTAGACCAATCGTTGAAGAATGGAATGCAGCCAATCCAAATGTACAGATTGTCAGAGAAGGTTTTGATGTTGAGAACTATAAGATGAAGCTTAAAACAGCTATGGCAGCCAATGAAGCACCAGACCTAATCTATGGTTGGGGCGCAGGTTTTATGGAGCCTTTTGTAGAAGCTGGCAAGTTATTACCACTTGATGATTACCTAAGTGATGAGACACTAGACACAATGTATCAAGGTGCATCCACATATGCTCAATTTGATGGTAGTACATACGCGTTACCATACAGCATGTGGTATGCAGTATTCTATTGCAACACTGAATTGTTTGAGCAATATGATGTGAAGGTTCCAGATACTTATGAAGAGTTACTTGAAGCTGTAGAAGTATTTAGAGCTAATGGTGTTGGTCCAATTGGTGTAGGTGCCAAAGACCGTTGGACATCAATGTTCTACCACAATGTATTGGCACTTCGTACTGCAGGTGCAGACGCTGTTAATGCAACACTAGCTGGTAACGGATCATATGACACACCAGAGATGTTAGATGCAGCCACTAAGCTTGATGAGCTGGTTAAAGCAGAAGCTTTCATTGATGGCGCTATGGGCCTTGGCTATGATGATTTTGTAGCAATGTTTAAACAAGGTGATGTGCCAATGATGTTACAAGGAACATGGCTTGCAGGTGAGCTTGAGATGGACGAGTATCCAATCAAAGGTAAAGCCGTAGCAAGAAAATTCCCAGTTCTTAGTGGCGGTGCTAGTGATTCTGAGTATCTAGGTGGTTCAATAGATGTCTATATGGCTAACTCAAACACACCACACAAAGAAGAGGTTGTTAGAGCCCTTGAATTCATTGCAACAGAAATGTCTAGAAGAGGTTATGAAGCAGGTACAGGTCTTCCAGTATATGAAGCTGATTTTGATGAGTCAAGTGTTGACAGAGTTACCAAAGAAGCGCTAGAGATGGTGAAAGACGCAGAAGGCTTTACACTAGCATGGGATACATTCCTTGTAGGTGAAGACGCACAGCTTCACTTGAACTTGGTACAAGAGATCTTCGCTGGTATTCGTACACCAGAAGATTTTGTAAAAGAGATGCAAACAATTAATGAAAAGAGTGAATAGACATGGATAAAGTACTGAGAGATAAAAAAGCCATTGCATTTTTTTGTATTACCAGCCTTAGTCATATTTGTAGGGATTGTTATCATTCCAATGATAGTTTCCCTATATTACAGTGGCCTGTCATGGGATGGCATTGGTGAAAGCAAGTTCATCGGATTTGCCAATTACATAAGGTTATTTACCAATACCCAAGATGGCTTTCTAAAAGCCGTTGGCAATTCACTGGTATTAGCATTCTTCTCAGTGTTTATCCAACTACCCATAGCATTAATGTTTGCCCTGATTTTGGCAAAAGGTGTTAAAGGTGAAGGTATTTATCGAACAGTATATTTTATTCCAGTTATGTTATCATCCGTTGTCATAGGTCTTCTATGGCAACGGATATACCATCCGACCCTAGGACTACTCAATGTGATTTTGGAAACCATTGGTCTTGAAAGCTTGCAGAGAACGTGGCTTGGAGACATGGACACGGCTCTTGTAAGTGTGTTCATTCCTATTGTGTGGCAATGGATAGGCTATCATATGTTACTCATGTATGCGTCAGCCAAATCTATTCCAGAAGAACTAAGAGAAGCAGCAGTCATTGATGGTGCAACACCTTTTCAGATTGCTTATAGAATAATGATTCCACTAATGAAACCTGTTCTTAGGGTCTGCGTGGTCTTTGCTGTGGTTGGTTCTATGATGGCTTTTGATATGGTTTTTGTATTAACCGGCGGTGGCCCAGCTCATGCAACTGAGGTGCCAAGCACCTTGATGATTAGTACGATTTTCCACAAGTATCTCTATGGTTATGGCTCCAGTATGGCAGTGTTTATTGTTATTGAATGCCTTATATTCACAGTTCTGATACAAAGGTTTATGAAAACCGATGACATCACATATTAGGGAGGCATATGATGGACAATATTGAGAAAATAAGTCAGAAGAAATATGGTATATCGAGAAAATTAAGTAACATACTGACCCATGGGGGTTTACTGTTTTTTATGGTCATTCAACTCTTTCCATTGTATTGGCTCATTACATTTTCCTTTAAAAATAACGTAGAAATATTCGCAGGCAATGTGCTTGGTCTTCCTGAGACTTTGAAGTTTGACAACTACCAAGCAGCCCTATCCAATGGTGATGTAATGCGCTACTTACTTAACAGCACATTTATAACTGCTGTGGTGATTGTTGTAACGTGTATACTATCTGCTATGGCGGCGTATGGTATAACTAGGATGCGGTGGAAGTTAAGTAGGCCAGTGCTAATTCTGTTTCTACTTGGTATCATGGTACCTTTACATGCAGTATTATTACCCTTATTCATTGTACTTAATACAGTGAAGCTGATTGACACATATTGGGCCTTATTAATACCATATACAGCCTTTTCGTTTCCTATGGCCATTTTCATATTCAATGGATTCTTAGAGAGTATTCCAAAAGAAATGGAAGAAGCGGCCTTAATTGATGGGTGTAACATCTATCAAACATTCTTCATGATTATTATGAGTTTGCTAAAACCAGCAATGGCCACGGTGGCCATATTTACATTCCTTAAGACGTGGAATGAACTGATGTTTGCGACGACCTTTATTAATTCTAGGGTCTATAGGACATTGACAGTTGGTATCATGTCATTTACCAGTCAATATAAGACGGATTGGGGTGCAATTGGTGCATCACTATTGATTGCTGCATTACCAGCAATACTCATCTATGTGATATTGAGTAAGCAAGTTCAAGATAGTATTCGTTCTGGTGGACTAAAAGGATAAAAGGCAAGAATGTGTTTTCTGATGTAAGGATTATGAGGAGTGTGACTTTAAATGTTTTTAAGCAAAATTCAAAAGAAAAACAAACCGTTAGTAGATACATCGATTATGCTCCACCAAAGTGGAAAAATACCAGCCAACTCTTACGTCCTTGATATCGATGTTATCAAAAGCAATGCGGCAATTTTGGCTAAAGAAGCAAAGCAATATAAGCTTAGAACTTACTACATGACCAAGCAGATTAGTCGGAATCCTGTAGCTGTGAAGGCGGCTCTTGAAGCAGGTATTGATTCAACGGTAGCTGTATCAGCAATGGGTGCTAAGATACTTCATAGACATGGTCTGCCTGTTGGTCATGTTGGACATTTAAGTCAGATACCACGTAATGAGATAAACAGTGTAATGACTATGAAACCTGAACTGTGGACAATCTATAGTTTGCAGATGGCTCAGTGGATAAGTGAAGCGGCTATTAAGCAAAACTGTGTACAAGATATCTTGATTAAGATCGCCCACCCTGACAATATGTTTTTACCGGGTCAGGACAGTGGCATATGGGTGAGTCAATTGAAGGATGCTTTGGAAGAAATCAGGTTGCTGAGAGGCGTTAGGGTGGTAGGTGTAACAGCTTTTCCATGTGTTACCTATGATGTCTATGGCACTGAAGGTACTAAGGCGACACCTAACTTCAAAGCTCTTGAGATTGCCAAAGAGATTATTGAAGGTCAAGGTATGTGTTGTGATGTCATCAACGCACCAGGCAACACATCCACAGACAACCTGAAGTTATTCAGCCAACACGGTGGGACACATGTGGAGCCAGGTCATGGCATCACTGGCACAACACCAGCTCATATTTATGAAGACTTGCCAGAGATACCAGGGATGGTTTATGTCAGTGAGGTGAGTCATCATTTCAAAGACCATGCTTATGCCTATGGCGGTGGTTTGTATGTCTGTATAGCTGGTGGTCCAAAAGGCTATCCGGTTAAAGTGCTAATAGGTGATAAGGAAACACACGAGGTTAAGGCAAAGGTCCATTGGGACCAAGTTCACAGAGACAATATTGATTACTATGCCATGCTTAAGCCTGGAAACGAGTGTCAAGTTGGGGATACAGTTGTCTTTGGTTTTAGACCACAAGCCTTTGTGACTAGAGCTTATACGGCGGCTGTGAGTGGCATTAGTGATGGAAAGCCTGTTGTTGAAGGTATATTTGACTGTATGGGACATTCTGTTGAGCTTTAAGCAAAAAAAAGTTAGTTAAGGAAATAATAGTGTGATATTAATATAATACAAGAAAATATTGTGTATGAAGTTTGGTCGGTTTTCATCATTGAAAATATTGGTAAAAATACGACCACTTCAGCACATTAAAGAGTTTGAGAGCTATAGCGATGCATTGCTATGGCTCTTTTTTGATGGTACAATTGGATTAAATAATCGTGCATTTGACTAGAAATGGTGGAAATTATGAAGAATAAGATGAAAGACAGTATAATTATTGGTTTGGCCCTCTTTGCAATGTTCTTTGGTGCAGGCAACCTTATATTCCCTCCACAGATAGGGATTGAAGCTGGCAGCGATTGGAAGATTGCAGCCATAGGTTTCTTTATGACTGGCATAGGCCTACCATTGCTGGGAATCTTCGCAGCAGTTATTGGTGGTGAAGGTCTGAAGAAATTTCAGCCAAAAGTTGGAAAGGGCGTAATTATTGCGTTCTCAGTCGTGGTTGCTTTGACTTTGGGCTTTGTAGCTATACCTAGAACGGGTGCTACAACTTACGAGATGGGCTTTAACATGTTCTTTGAAGACTTCTCACCAGTACTGGCTTCCCTTATATTCTTTGGTATCACTATTGCTCTTGCTATAAAACCAACTGGTATTGTGGACCGTATTGGTAAATACTTAACACCAGTCCTTGTTCTGATGCTGGGGACAATTATTGTCAAAGGTATTGTGACACCAGTTGGAGCGGCAGATGTGGCTCTAGTTGAAGGCAGTTTCTCTACTGGGTTTCTCGGTGGTTATCAAACCATGGACGCTCTTGGAGCCATTATATTTGGTGGCATTGTCCTTAATGCCTTTAGGGAAAAAGGCTATAACAAAGAAAAGGACCAAATCAAGATGGCCATTATTGCTGGTGGCATTGCAGCGCTTGGATTGGCTCTTGTGTATGGTGGTCTAATGTATCTAGGCAGTACAGCCACAGGGGTTGTATCAGACGATGTGTCAAAGACAAGCTTAACTATTATTATCTCGAGTCTGCTACTTGGAAGAACAGGGACCTGGATGCTTGGTATAGGTGTTAGCTTTGCATGTTTGACAACAAGTGTTGGATTGGTTGCCACTATTGGCCAGTACTTTGCTGATATTACCAATAACAAAATCAAGTATGAAGTCAGTGTTATTATTATGTGTGTAGCCAGTGCATTTATAGCTGTCCTTGGCGTAGATGGTATTATGACAGTGGCCGGACCAATCTTAGTGGTGGTTTATCCTATTGCCATATTACTGATTTTATTTATACTATTTGATCGATATATAAGTAAACCGATTGTCTATAAAGTTACACTAGCAACAACCTTTTCAATTAGCTTACTTCAAGGTGTTAGAGAAGCGGGATTCCTTGGAGGTATGATTGATAAGACCCTAAGCAGTATGCCTTTATCAAACTATGGCTTTCCCTGGTTGATTCCAGGCAGTGTGGCCTTTGTTTCAACTTACTGCTTGGTAAGTTTATATAGATTATATAGTAGGAGAGGTCTATATCATGCTAGACCTGTAAAGGTATTGGCAAAATATACGCCAAGGCATGCTCACTCGAGGCGATAAAGCTCTATATAGTAAGATATAGAGTGAAACGAAGTGAGTTGAGTTATGACATAAGGTTATAGTGAGTTATGAAGAGAGACTACTCATGTATTGCTTGGGTGATTGATTCACAAGCTTTTTGAAAGTCTTGAAGAAATTGCTATAATCTTCATAACCGCATTCGTTGGCAATCTCATTGATAGAGAGATGGGCTTCATGATCATTAGCTACTTTAGCCATAAGAGATTTGGCTAACTGTATACGCTTGGACTGGATATAGTCCATTAGAGTAAAGCCAGTATTTTCTTTGAAGAGATGGCTTAAATAGTATTTATCCATTATAAAGGTTTTTGCAAGACCATCCAAATTAAAAGATTTGACGAAGTGATTGTCCAGGTGGGCAATCACTTTTTCTATTCTTGGGTCAACAGTAATGGTTGCTGACTTAGTTGATGTTTGTTTATACAGTCCTTCTATCATTACAAGTAAGTCGGTTAAAATAAGGCGACTTTTATAGAGGTTTTTGTCAGAACCTTCACTGATTAAGCGTGCCATATCATGATAAGAGCAATCAAACATGTGCTTATCTTCATCACTCAAGGATATGATATTGGATGTGCCAGAAGTTCGATCAGTAAATATATCCAAGGGGTTATAATCAAGGTCGTTGTAGGTATTGATTAAGGAAGGTTTGAACTGGATAATACGCCGTTCATAGGGATTCTCATCCACTGTCATTGGCCTATGTATCTCGCTGGTTGATGTGATGACAAGGTCACCTGGCTTCATCCTATAGGAATGACCTTCAACGAAATACCTTATGTTCGGGGAGATGGCTTGGTATATTTCGTAAATGTCATGGAGATGGATTTGAACCTCGCATTTATCAGACAAAGTCTGGAAGCAGTTCAACGGACTGTCGGGTGTGTAATTATCTATTGCTTTCATACAAGAACTCCAATCACAATATTTGCAATGTATTTGACAAGATGTACCATGGTTTATTAAGCTAAACCTTCTATAATTAATTATATACTAAATGATACTTAGAAGCCATAAGCTTCTTATGATATCACTTTGATTAAAGGAGATAAGGTGTAATGAGTGAATTTGTAATTAGTGGATTTTCTGATGAAATAAGCCCTGAATTTGACATTCAGCTAAAGGAAGTTAAGAAGCTTGGCATGGCATATATTGAGATTCGTGGTGTTAACGGTAAAGGTATTGTTGAATACACCGTAGAAGAAGTTAAGGAAATAAAAGCATCAATTGATAAGCAAGGTATCAAAGTGTCTGCTATAGGATCGCCAATAGGTAAGATTCAAATCACAGATGATTTTGAAGCTCATTTTGACTTATTCAAACATACCGTCGAGATTACTAAGATTCTTGGGGCCAAGTACATCCGCTTGTTTAGTTTTTTTATGGAAAAAGGTTCAGAAGTTAGTCATAGAGATGAAGTGATGAGAAGGATGAAAATTATGTGTGACTATGTAGCTGGTAGTGATATTGTTCTCCTTCACGAAAATGAAAAGGATATATACGGTGACGAGGCTGAGCGTTGCTTGATCTCTATGAACAATTTGGTGGTGACAATTTCAAGTTGATTTTTTTTGACCCTGCCAACTATGTCCAATGTGGTGTGGAGACTTACCCTCATGCTTATGAGATGTTGAAAGATTATACCATCTACTATCATATTAAGGATGCCCTTATGGAAAGTGGTAAGGTTGTGCCATCTGGCTTTGGAGATGGTCATATTCCAGAGATTATATCGGACCTACATAAAAGAGATTACCATGGATTCCTGTCACTTGAACCTCATCTAGGACATTTTGATGGTTTTGATGACCTTGAAGGGGATGGAGAAGTGCCAGAGTTTGAAGAGAAAAGTGATGTAAGTAAATTCGTATTGGCTCATGATAGCTTGAAGAAAATATTGGAGGATGTTAGGAATGGATAAAGTTAGATTAGGAATTGTTGGTGTAGGCAATATGGGCTCATCCCATGCCCAAAAAATTAGTCGAAGGTGCTGTGACAAGTTGTGAGTTGACTTGTATATGTGATATTAGAGAGGACAGAATTGAACGTGCTAGAGATGCCTTTGGTGATGGCATTCATTACTTTGGATCCTATGATGAAATGATTGCTTCCGGTCAGTGCGATGCTGTCTTAATTGCAACACCTCACTACGACCACCCTACTATGGGGATTCAAGCACTGAATGCAGGCCTTCATACTTTGATTGAAAAACCTGCAGGGGTTTATACCAAAGCAGTTGAAGAATTGAACGCTGTGGCAAACAAGACAAATAAAGTCTTTACCATTATGTACAACCAAAGAACCAACCCTGTCTACCAAAAAGTTAGAGAAATGATTCAGTCAGGGGAACTTGGTGAATTGATCCGTGTTAATTGGGTTATTACAACATGGTTTAGATCTCAGCGTTACTATGATTCTGGTGGATGGCGTGCAACATGGGAAGGTGAAGGTGGTGGTGTTTTGCTTAACCAATGTCCTCACCAAATTGACTTGATTCAGTGGTTATGTGGTTTGCCAAAAAGAGTTCGTGCTTTCGCCAAATATGGCCAATACCATACCATAGAAGTGGAAGATGATGTGACGGCGTATTTTGAATATGAAAATGGTGCGACGGGAACATTTATCACATCAACAGGTGAAGCACCAGGTACCAACCGCCTAGAAATATCAGCAGATAATGGCAAATTGGTGGTTGAAGACAATAAGATTACCTTCTATAGAAATAGGGTTGGCCTATTAGAATATACTAGAACGACTGAGGAATCTTTTAAGGCACCTGAGAACTGGAAATGTGACATACCAGTGACCGGTGAAGAAACAGCCCATGTAGGTATTATGCAAGACTTCGTTGATAACATTCTAAAAAGTGAAGCTCAATCCCAAGTTCAAGAAGATGAGCGTGAGGAAATTGACCAACTTTCACCTGGTGTTGAAGGTGTTCGAGGTTTGTCATTGTCCAATGCCATACATATGTCCACATGGATTGATGGTTGGGTTGACCTTCCTATAGATGGTAATCAGTATTATGACTTGCTACAAGAGAAGATTAAAGCTTCTGATTATGTGAAAGAAACTAAGGAAGTAGTCCTAGACGTTAAAGGCAGCCACTGATATGTAGAAATTAAAGAGGCAGTCATTCATATGAAGTCGCAGAAAGGAAGTTGAGTTTCTATGGAAAAGATAAGAATTGGAATTATTGGTTGTGGCACTATAGTATCAGTCCATCTAGATGCCATTAATGCACTGGAGACTTCTGAGCTTAGGGTGGTCTGTGATTTGGATGAAGGCTTGGTTAAGAGTGTTGCAGAAGAGCAAGGGTGTAGGTGGTTGACAGATTATAAGAAAGTGTTAAGAGATGATACCATCGATCTTGTTCATATATTGACGCCTCATTACTTGCATGTACCTATGGCTATTGAAGCACTTGAGGCAGGCAAACATGTGGTACTTGAAAAACCAGTTGGTATTGATTTTGAGAGTCTTGATGAACTTAGAACTGTGGCAGAGGATTGTGATTTGACCATAGGTGTGACTTTTCAAAATCGTTTTAACCCTACGACTAAAAAAGATGGTTGACTTGGTTGCGTCAGGTGAACTAGGTGCCTTTATTGCGTCGAAAGGTCTTGTGACTTGGTCAAGAAAAGATGGCTATTACGATGACTCACCATGGCGTGGGCACCTTGAATATGAAGGTGGCGGTTTGCTCATAAATCAAGCAATCCATACACTAGACTTGATGGAATACATTGGTGGTAAAGTGATTGGTATCAAAGGTGTTGTTACGAACAATACCCATGAGAACATTGAAGTGGAAGACACGGCCATGGCAACATTCTATTATGAGAATGGTGGCGTGGGTAGCTTCTATGGCACCAACTCCTATGGTACCAATAGTAATGTAGAATTGGAATTTGTCTTTGAGAAGGGCCAATTACGTTTGCTTGACCAACAATTATATTTGGTCAAAGATGGTGTGAGTGAGTGTCTGGCATCAGATGTCTTCAAAAAAGGCGAGAAGTCTTATTGGGGCATGAGTCACCTTTATTGCATAGAGGACATCTACAAAGCAATTCTTGGCGGTCTTGAACCTATGGTGACAATTGATGATGCCATTAGGGCCACTGAATTGGTGCTTGGAACATATGCTTCAAGTGATATGGATGAAGTTTTTGATATGAAAAAGGTGGTAACGACAGAGGAAACAACGACATAGGAAATAAGGGATAAAGATTACTAGAGGAAAAGAGGTAGAAAATGAGTGAATTAATTATTGCAGCACAATTGTTTACACTTAGAGACTTGCTAAATGGCAAAAGT
>JDSF01000116.1_pt1 | contig 61658 bp, 72 predicted proteins | sample 199441 | NCBI WGS metagenome assembly JDSF01 (sample SAMN02592751, study PRJNA231836) | bioreactor metagenome | isolation source: continuous culture bioreactor denitrification-DNRA | place: Germany: Bremen
AATATCGGTAAAGTTCTTCAGGTCAAAATACCTTCTGAGCTTGCCTGAGGCGATGCCGTAGTAGGGAATGTTTTCCTTCTCAATCAGTGTTTTCTCGATGCCATTATAGGAACCAATATAGTCGATGTGGTAGTCTTTGTCTCGCAAATATGGAATCAGGGCTAGATGGGGCATAACATGACCTGCTGTACCACCGCCTGTAAGTAAAATTTTCTTCATTGTGTTAATCTCCTATTTAGCTTTGGTAATTAAAAAATAAAATTTGCTAACTCTTTAAACATAGTACCACAGCCATGGCTTAGAATCCACCAGGATATAGGACTTAAAGTGGATAAAGACCGAAGAGTGATTATGGTATAATGTGGCCTAGATATAGAACAATGGATTGTAGGAGGAAGAAAAATGAAAAAAGTATTAATCATGTTATTGGTCCTAGTTATGTGCCTATCGGGGTGCAAGGGCAAAGAAGACACACCTGATAAAGACGATGATGATGTGAAAGTGGAAGTGGACAAGAAAAAAGACAGCACAGAGATAACAGGTGAGAATGGTCAAACAACAGAAGTGGTCAACAACCTAGAAGAGAGCTTAGAGGTGCCAGAGGATTACCCAGAAGACATCTTACCACTTTATTCAAAGGAAATGATTCTAACAGTTATGACCAACCCAGATGAGAGTATGTCCTTGGTATGCTTGACCAAAGATCCAGCCCAGAAAGTCATTGATTATTATAACAAGGTACTGGAAGATGCCACTGTCATGATGGATGAAAAAGATGAAGACTATCTGATGAGCATGGGTCAACTAAAAGGGGCAACCTATACAGTCCTTATTGATGTGGTTGATGAGGAAGACTATAAAGGCTTTGAAACCACTTTTGTAGTAACCACTATGCCAGGTTTTGATATGGATGGTATGACGGGTGATGACAAAGACGATGATGGTTCAGATGATCAAGATTCTAGTGATGGAGATGGGTCTGAAGACAAAGAAGATAGTGATTCGGGCAATATTGGGGATCCTAAAAAAGAAGAGGCAGAGATTATAGTGCCAGAGGGTATTAAGATTCCAGATTCTTATCCAAAAGAGGAAGTACCTTTTTACCCAACAGGGAAGACAGAAGCGGCTATGGCTGGTGAAGGCATGATGGCGATTATGACAGAAGACGAGCTTGAGGATGTCCTTGACTATTATAGAGAGCTTCTTGAAGAATCCGAAGATTTTAATGAGTTGAACATGCCACCTATGATTATGATGAGTGGTACAATCGATGGTAAGTCTGTTCAGTTTATGATTGGTGAGAACACAGAGGAAACTGGTGAAGACCCAAGGTTTAAGACTTTGATTCAGATTATGTATCAATAAAAAATTAGTGGAACTATGTAGTGTGTCTATAGGCATCTTAGTTATCAGGTTACTGGTGGCTGAGGTGCTTTTTGATTTGCTGAGAATGAAAATAGATTATAACGAACGACACTATCGAACGAAATGTTGAATACTATCGAACGATTTGATATACTTATAAGTAATTAGAGCGCCAATAAATAATGTAATGAACCATAGATTGGAGTTTGTACAACCGAAAGGAGCAGTGGATATGACTTATGAAGTGAATAAAACAATCTCAATAACCGCAACAGAGCTTAAACTAAGCCTAGGCAAATACATAGATTATGTTAGTGAAGGGCACCAAGTGATTATCACTAAGAACGGTAATAATACAGCTAAGTTGGCACCCTATATCTCAGAATATGAACAATACTGGCGTGTAGGTGAAAGTCTACCTGAATACGATAAGAGGCAATTAACATATGAAGAGTTTATGGCTATTTCTGATACAACCAATGCAAGGCTTGAGTATATCGGCGGTCGTATCTATGTACTTGAATCACCTAGTGTAAGCCATCAAAAAATAGTAGGTAAGCTTCTCCTATTACTCAATGAATATACTTCAGGGAAATCATGTGAGGCTTTGGTGGCACCATTTGATGTTCATTGTAAAAGTGACCACTTGGACCAACCAGAAGTGGTACAACCAGACTTGCTGGTAGCATGTGATTTGGAAGAGGATGGTGTTATAACAGATAATGACCGTTACATGGGTACACCAACCTTAGTTGTAGAGATACTATCCAAATCAACAAGAAGTAAAGATATGGTGGATAAGCTTAATACCTATATGCTTGGAGGTATTAAGGAGTACTGGATTGTTGATGATAAGAATACTCAGATTATGGTCTATACCTTTGATGAGTATGAGATAGACCAGGTCAATACTTATAGATTAGATGAAATGGTTGAGTCTAAGGTCTTTGAAGGTTTGGCCTGTGATGTGATGACAATATTTGGGAGGGCGTAATGAAAGAGAATACTGCACTAGACAACAGGAAGATATTTGAAGCATTTGTAGATTACTTATTTGAAAGTGGCTTGAGCCAGAAAACGGTAAAGAAACACATAGAGAACATTGACTTTTTTTATCAATGAATTCTTAAGTGATGTGATGGCGCTTAGCGTTAGTGATGGGATTAGGGTGGTGCCTGAGTTTCTTGGAGGTTTTTATATCACCCATTGTATGTGGGCATCTAAGACGGGTATGAATGACAATATCACAGTGATTAAGAAATTCTACAAATACCTTGAGCAAGAGTGGGGACTTAGCACTAATGCCTATGAAGTTATGCTGCATGAAATCAAGGAAGGCAAAGACCAGTGGCATGATCGCTTATGGAGATATGACCATCTAGACGAGGAAGATTCTGATGATTGGTCCAATGAACCAATGCTACTTGATGAGGAAACCTATGACGAGGCAGAGCTTAAGGAACTCTACAAGGCTATTCATGATTTTTGTGTTATGAAGCCTTGGAAGCAGCTTAGTAATTTTGACATATTTGCTATAGACTTCGTGGAATATGACGAAACCTACTACGGCATTGTCCTTGGTGGTGGTGGAGAGAACTTTGGCCTATCATTACTTGAAGGCAAGAGTGGGTTAAAAACACTGATTAACATACTGAATGATAACTATGAACTTGGCTATGAAGGTATGAGACTGATGGATGGCTATACACTCTTACTTGATCCAAGAACGACCCTATCACCTGAGGATAGGTCCTTAATTGACCAATCAGGCATTGTTTTTGACCAAGCCAGATCACCAATGCTTAGAACCCATGAATGTGGTATGTTATCTTATTTGCCTGAGACTTATGAAATAAGTGACATGACTGAAATATTTGAGGCGGTTAATGAGACCCTAAGACATATGATTGGTATAGGAGATCTAGATCAACATTACAACAATAAGGAAATTTATGTGAGAAGAATCTTTGACAATGGTGAAATTGAGGAAGGGTTTGAAAGTGGCCTAGACCATTATAATAAAGTAGAAGGCCAAGGTATCAATGTCCTCTATAGTCAGCTTGACCTGAAAAGATTAGGCAAAAGCCTGACACGGTCAAAAGAAATATGGGAGATAGATGCCTTCCATATGGCGGAGCCAGTGGATAATGGCAGTGGTCAAATCTACTACCCTTTGGTTGTTGCCATTATGGACCATCATAGTGGTGAGTTGCTTAACCACATTATTGAAACACCGCTCTTCTTGATTGATATACAAGACTACTTCATCGAATTTCTAAAAGAATATGGCATCATACCGGAAAGCATCATGGTACGAGAAAGTGTCTACACGAGACACTTAATACCTGTCTTTGATTGGTTAGATATTACCATTGCTGTAGTAGACAAGTATGAAGCCATGGCTGAGTTCAAAGAGGCCATTGTATCCTTTGAGAGTGGCAATAAAGAATAGTTCTAAGAAATTGTATAATTAGCCGTATCTACAATAAAATGTCAAAAAACACATTTTTTCGCGCGAATAAATGTGTTTTTTGACATTTATCTGCACGAATGATACTATTATTGGAGGTGGTGACGTATATGAGAAGAAAAATTGAGGAAAGACTCTTACAATGGAAAGAAATGACGGATTCAAGAATGCCTATGCTTGTTTATGGAGCGAGGCAAGTTGGTAAAACATACATATTAAAGGAATTTGGACAAAGAGAATACCAAAATACTGTCTACATCAATTTTGAAAGTGACCCAGTTGCTTCAACCATTTTTGATGTGTCCTTAGATCCAGTGGACATTATTACTAAGTTAGCCAGTCTTTATAATATGGATATTCAACCTAAGACAAGCTTGATCATACTTGATGAGATACAGCTCTGTGAAAGGGCCGTAACGGCACTTAAGTATTTTAATGAAAGTGCACCCGAGTTTCATATTGTTGGTGCAGGCAGTTTACTTGGTGTTGCCATTAGCAGGGAGAAGTTCTCCTTTCCTGTTGGCAAAGTCTTTATTGAGCATTTATACCCTATGGATTTTGAAGAATATCTTGAGGCGAGAGGAAAGAAGTATTTGATTGACTCTATCTATGAATGTTATGAAAGGGATTCACCTTTAGCGGAAGCCTTGCACAAAGAAGCCCTTGCCTTATATGAATCCTATCTAGTGGTGGGGGGGGATGCCTGCAGCGGTTCTAGCATCAATGAACCCATCAGATATACTGGATGATGATGGTGTTAGAAGAATGATTATTGATGCCTATATTGCGGACATGTCAAAATATGCGACGGGCTCAGACAGCGTTAAGATTAGAGGTGCCTATGAATCTATGCCAGCCCAGTTATCAAAAGACAATAAGAAGTTCAGGTACAAGCTAATAAAAAGTGGGGCAAGGTCAGCTGTTTATGGAGATTCAATTGATTGGTTGCTTGAATCAGGGCTTGTTCTCAAATGTCAAAAAGTAGAACATGGCTATATGCCACCTAAAGCTTATGAAGACTTATCCTCTTTTAAATTGTATATGGGTGATGTAGGCCTACTGTGTAAATTATCAGGAGTGAATTTCGGCGCTATGTCCAGAGAACAAGATAGGATGTATCTTGGTGGCATCACAGAGAATTATGTAGCATGTGCGTTAGTGGTCAATGGTTTGTCACTTATGTACTGGGAATCAAAAGGCAGGTCGGAAATAGATTTTGTGATTGTTAATAAGGATGGTGTCATACCAGTTGAAGTGAAAACAGCCATTAACAATAAATCCAAAAGCTTAAGTACTTACCGCGAGAAATATAAGCCGCCATATGCTATTCGTATCAGTAAAAGGAACTTTGGCTTTGACAATCAAATCAAGTCAGTGCCCTTGTATGCGGTATTTTGTATTAGTCCTTAACTATAATAGAAAATATTTTCTATATTGACATACAAGCCTGAGGGTGTATAATGAAATTAGAAAACCTTTTCTATTATCTATCTATAATTGGTGAAAACCAGTGAGGAACGGAGGCATCATATGAAAAGAGTTACCATACAGGACGTAGCAAAAGCGTCTGGTGTGTCCATAACAACAGTCTCTAGGGTTATCAATAAGAACTATCCTGTGAAAGAATCTACTAGGATAAAAGTTGAAGAAGCCGTACAGAGCCTAGGGTTCACACCAAACTTACTTGCTAGAAGTCTGATACAGAACTCCACCAAGACCATAGGAATCTTAACGCCGTCATTAGAAAACCTTTTCTTTTCTGAAGTGATCAAAGGCATTGATAACATTATGAAAGACTATGGTTATACAACTTTCCTTTGCCATACAGAAGGAGAACCGGCCAATGAGATTGAGATGATTAACTCTCTGACCAACCGTCAGGTAGATGGCATCGTCATGATTGACCCTAGAAAAGAAAATGTGGTCAGTGGTTATTTCGAGGAATTAGCTAAGAACGTGCCTTTGCTTCTAATTAATGGTCACTACAAAGGTGTCCAGTGTAATTATGTTCTTAACGATGCAGAAGCAGGCGTCCTAGAAGCTCTTAGATATTTTGTGGAACAAGGTAAAGACAAGATTGCATTGCTAAGGGGTAAGAAAAGTTATTCCTATGATATTAAGGAAGATGTTTACAATGACTTTATCGCTGGCAAAGGCTTAGAACCATCCATAATAAGAATCAAAGATGGTAACGATGTTAGAACAGTGGAGCAAGCAAAAGAAGCGGTTATGACCATACTAAGGTCAAAGAATCCACCCAATGCCATACTGGCTTGTAATGACTGGATGGGGGTTGGCGCCGTCAACGGTGTTAAGGCACTAGGCCTTAATATACCAGATGATGTAAGAATTATTGGCTTTGACAATACCATCATCTCACAGATTATTGAACCAAAGCTATCAACGGTAGACCAACAAATGACCAAACTAGGACAACTGGCAGCCAAACGGATCTATAATATGATGACAAATGAGAACAGTGAGAATCAGAAAATATATTTAGAGACAAAATTAATTATAAGAGAGTCTTAAGGGTGTAAGAATAATCACAAGTGAACTTGTAAGTGAAATAGTAAGCAAAGAACCCAGGAGGAATAACAATGGAAAAGAACATGGTAAAAGAATTTGAAGGTGTATACGGCACGGGTGGTGAGATTATAGAATTTTTTCGCTCCTGGACGTGTTAATCTGATTGGTGAGCATATTGATTATAACGGCGGGTTTGTATTCCCTTGCGCACTTGACTTTGGCACCTATGCAGCTGTTAGAGTTAGAGAAGACAGTACAGTAAGGTTTGCAACACTAAACTTTGATCAGAAAGTTGAAGTGGATGTGACTGACCTTGTGTATAAAGAAGAAGATGACTGGACCAACTACCCAAAAGGTGTAATCAAAGAATTTACCAATAAAGGTTATGACGTCAAAGGATTTGATGTGCTCTTCTATGGTAACATTCCAAACGGATCAGGCCTTTCATCATCAGCATCCCTTGAAGTTCTTACAGGTGTCATCGTTAATGACCTTAATAACTGTGGTGTTGATATGGTGGACATTGTAAAGATGGGCCAAAGCGCTGAGAATAACTTCGTTGGCGTTAACTGTGGTATCATGGACCAATTTGCTGTTGGAATGGGTAAGAAAGATCATGCTATCTTACTAGACTGTAATACACTTAGCTATGACTACGTACCACTGGTACTAGAGGGTGTGAAGATTGTTATTGGTAATACCAAGAAGCGTAGAGGTCTTGCAGATTCTAAGTACAACGAGAGAAGAAGTGAATGCGATGCAGCAGTTGAAGCCCTTGACCCACATATCCACATTGAGTACTTATGTGACCTTGATGGCAGAAGCTTCGAATCTCACAAAAGTCATATACAAGATAAGGTCGTTCGTAATAGGGCGGAACATGCGGTCTATGAAAATGTTCGAACAATTGAAGCAAAAGCAGCCCTTAGTGCTGGTAACATTGCAAAATTTGGTGAGTTAATGAACCAATCCCATGATTCACTAAGAGACTTGTATGAAGTAACAGGTGTTGAACTTGACACAATGGTTGAAGAAGCTAGAAAAATAGATGGCACAATCGGTGCTAGAATGACTGGTGCCGGATTCGGTGGTTGTACAGTTGCCCTTGTTAAAGAAGAAGCGGTGGACAATTTTATAGAAGAAGTTGGTAAAAACTATGAAGCACGTACAGGCCTTAAGCCAGAGTTTTATGTGGCAAATGTTGGTACTGGAGCGGGTCGCTTATAATTTATAAAATAACCTAGGAGGTATTCAAATGGCAATATTAGTATGTGGTGGTGCAGGTTACATAGGTTCTCATACAGTAGCAGCACTCAAAGAAGCAGGCGAAGATGTGGTTGTTTTTGACAACTTATATAAAGGACATAAAGGGGCAGTACCAACAGATGTGAAATTATATGTTGGTGACCTTAGAAACTATGAAGATTTAGACAAGGTCTTTGGTGAGAATAAGATTGATGCCATTATTGACTTTGCAGCAGACTCACTGGTAGGTGAATCAGTTACAGATCCACTCAAGTATTACGACAACAATGTCTATGGCACCATGTGTTTACTTAAGAAAATGGTTGAGTATGGTATCAAACATATTGTTTTCTCATCAACTGCAGCAACTTATGGCGAGCCAGAACAAGTACCAATCAAAGAAAATGATAGAACACTTCCTACCAACCCATATGGAGAAACTAAGCTGGCAGTTGAGAAAATGCTTAAGTGGGTGGATAACGCTCATGATGTTACATATACTTGTCTAAGATACTTTAATGCAGCTGGGGCTCATGTTAATGGACATATTGGTGAAGACCACTCTCCAGAGAGTCACTTGATTCCAATTGTTCTTCAAGTAGCCAATGGCCAAAGAGATAAGATTATGATGTTTGGTGATGATTATCCAACCAAAGACGGGACTTGTATTAGAGACTATATCCATGTAACGGACTTATCAGATGCACATGTATTAGCACTTAAGAGATTAATGGATGGTGGCGACAGTGCCATATTCAACTTAGGTAACGGCACAGGTTTCTCAGTTAAAGAAATCGTGGAGATTGCTAGAAATGTAACGGGACATCCAATCCCAGCTGAAGTGGCACCAAGAAGAGCAGGGGACCCTGCCACATTAATCGCTTCAGCAGAAGCGGCTACAGAAGCACTTGGATGGCAACCGAAATACAACTCAGTAGAGAAAATTATTGAAACAGCTTGGGCATGGCACAAGGCAAATCCAAATGGCTATGACGACAAAGAATAGGGGAATCCTAATGAGTGAAATAATCAAAAACAATAAAAGTGCCAAATTAATAGAAGACTTACTTGTATTTGGTCTCTACCATAAGATGATAGACAAGTTAGATATACCACAGGTACGTAATGAACTGTTATGTCTGCTAAATGTAGCAGAGCCTTTTGAAGCTGAAGAAGGTGTGACTAATAATGCTGTAACAGAAGTGGATAAGACACCTACAAGGCTCTTAACGGCATTGGTTGAAGATGCAGTTGCAAGAGGTGTGATAGAAGACAGTGGAACAAGCAAAGACATTCTAGATGCCAAGATTATGGCAGCTTTTATGCCAAGACAATCTGAGCTAATCAGATTATTCAATGACATTAAGTCAAATGAGTCTGTTGAAGCTGCTACAGATTATTACTATCACCTTAGTCAAATGTCTAACTATATTAGAACAGATAGAATTGCCCTTAACAAGTATTGGCAAACACCAACAAGCTATGGTGACCTAGAGATTACCATCAACTTATCCAAACCAGAGAAAGACCCTAAGGATATTGAGAAGGCCAAACTAATGCCACAATCCAATTATCCAAAATGTTTCTTATGTGTGGAGAACGTTGGCTATGAAGGACGTATTAACCATCCAGCTAGATCAAATCATAGAGTATTGCCATTAACCCTTAATAATGAAGATTGGTATTTACAATACTCACCATATGTTTATTACAACGAGCATGCCATCATCTTCAAAGCGGCTCATGAACCAATGAAGATTACCAAAGACTCCTTCAGACGTCTAACAGACTTCGTTGAAGCTATGCCTCATTATTTCATCGGCTCCAACGCAGACCTACCAATCGTTGGAGGTTCAATCCTTAGCCATGACCATTTCCAAGGTGGTCACCACCGTTTTGCGATGGTGGATGCTAAGACACTTAAGACTTACAGCTCTGACAAATACGCTGATGTCAGTCTTAAGATGATTGAATGGCCACTCTCTGTCATCCGTCTTGCTTCAAAAAGCAAAGACGCCCTTGTAGATTTCGCCTTTGAAATCTTCACCCAGTGGCGTGAATACAGTGATGAGTCTGTTGGTATCTACTCTTACACCATGACTGATGGTGATAAGACACCGCATAACACCATAACGCCTATCACTCGTATTAATGACGAAGGTCTCTTCGAGATCGACTTGGCCCTTCGTAACAACCGCCGCTCGGAACAACACCCAGATGGTATCTTCCATCCACATAAGCATCTCCATCATATTAAGAAGGAGAACATTGGTTTGATAGAAGTTATGGGTCTTGCCGTTCTTCCAGCCCGCCTTGACAAAGACATGATAGTTCTTGGTCAAGTGTTACAAGGTGAGAAAGATATTACTTATATAGAAGAAACACTGCCACATCATGTACCATGGCTTCAAGATATGATCCAAAATGTTGGAACTAAGCTTAATGAAGCTGAGGCCCATAAGACACTTCAAGATGCGATTGGTAAACGATTTGCAGAAGTCCTTGATTGTGCGGGTGTGTATAAGCAAGATGATGAAGGTCTAGCAGCCTTTGATAGATTTATTACATCGCTAGACTGTAAAGAAGCTTAGACAGGTTAACGACAATTGGTATAGTCATGAATGAATAGACCCACCTCTGTATATATGTACCTAGTATTTATATTGCAGATGTGGGTCTTTATTATTACGTGAACATTACATTTCTTTACATTTATTGCCATTTCTTTTATATATGATAGAATAGTGAAAGGCACACCAGAAGCGGTTATAGAAACAATTAGTGTAAATACCTGTAAATGATAGTTAATCATTTAATTACAGATATATTACATCTACTTGTAATATATTGACGGCTTAAGAAGGGGAGTGCTATAATTTACCTTGTGTTTTAGGCCTACGTATGGCCAAACTTAAACAGGTAATCATTTAAAAGGAGGAGACACAAACAATGAAAAACTTTAAAAAATTAGTTGCTCTTGTACTTGCGTTCGCTCTTGTTCTTTCAATGGGAACAGTTGCATTCGCTGCTACAGACAACGCTGCTGAAGCTGACGTACTTTATGACTTAGGTCTATTTAAGGGACGTAGCGCAACTGAAAAAGTATTAGACCTAGAGGGTGCTGCTAACGCTGCAGACGCTATCGTTCTAATCGGACGTGCTTTAGGATGGGCGACTGACGCAGAAGCTACTGTAGCTTTTACTGACGTTCCTGACTATGCTGTACCATTCGTAGCTTACGCTGTAGAGATGAAAATCACTAACGGTATTAGCGCTACTGAATTCGGTACTGCTGTAACTGGTGAAAGAATGGTAACTTGGGTTCTTAGATCTCTAGGTTATGACTTTGACCTTGCTTACACAGATGTAACTGGTCAAGCGGCTACTGCTGGACTTGCAATTCCTACAGGTGATGTATCAAGAGATACAGTTGCTGGTGTTATCTATGATACACTTACAACTACACCAGTTGGTGGAACTACAACAGTAATCGAAGACTTAATTGCTGCTGACGCTACACTTGAAGCTGCTGCTATTGCTGCTGAACTTGTTGCTGCTCCAAGCGAAGACTTCGCAATCGTTTCTGCTGAATCATTTGGTCTTGCTGCAATCAAAGTTACTTTTGCTAGTGACATTGATGGTGATGTGACAATTGATTCTGAAGATGCTGATGGTGATGTTGATGACGTTGTTGAAGATGGTAGCGTAGCTATTATCGTTCTTGAAGATGTTCAAGATCAAAACGCTGAAATCACAATCGAACTTACTGCTACTGGTAAAGACGAAATCGAACTAACAGAAGAAGAAATCGTTGTTGTAATGGCAGACAAAGATGATCCAGAACTTGTTAGTGTTACAGTTGAAAATGCTAAGACAATCGTAGTTGAATATTCAGAGCCAATCGACCCAGCTTCATTTGAAGGTCCTGGCGTAGCAGTATTTGACGATGTATTAGTTGGTGAAGATAAAGTCGTTGGTGAACTTGAGCAAAGTGATGACCTTACAACACTTACTTACAATCTTAGTGATGCACTTGAGGCTAATACTTATGAATTCACTATGGAAGCTGTAGCTGACTTTGCTGGATTTGTTGCTGCAGAAGAAGTTACTACTATCACTGTAGTTGCTGATGATGCTGCTCCACAAATCGTGTCTGTAGAAGTTATTGACCTTGACACAATCGAACTTACTTTTGATGAAGACGTATATGCTATCGATAATGTTGAAGTTGCTGGTGATGATGCAACAGTAGAAACTGACCTTACTAATGGTGAGGACGTAATTGAACTTACACTTGCTGCTGATCTTGAGCCAAGTGATGCATTCATTGCTGTAACAGTAACTTGGGAAGATGCTGAAGACGTTGTTGGTAACAAGGCTGATGGCGAAACGACTTTCATGGCACCTCTTGATGACGCAGCTCCTGTTGCTTCAATCACAATCAATTCAGATAATGAAATTGAAGTTCAATTTGATGAGGCTGTAACTGGTCTTACTGTTGGTGACTTCTCAATTGTAGATGCTGATGATGACGATGCTGATGTAGATACTGATACATTGACAGAAGATGCTGATACTGACAATCTTTACATTCTTACACTTGACGATCCAGATATCGACGCAACAACTCTTGAGTTAACTCTTGAAGAAGATGCTGCTGTAGATGGTTCTGTTCTTGCTAACAAGAATGCTGAAACAGTTGTTACTCTTGAAGCTAACGACTTAATGGTTCCTACTGTATCAGATGCTAAAATCATTGGTGACGATGATGAAATCATCCGTGTTGCATTCAGTGAAGCTATGGACGTAGCAACACTTGAAGATGTTTCTAACTATATTCTTAACAACGAACCACTTAAAAACTGGACAGTTGATATTACAGTTGCTGATGATGCTAAATCTGTAGATATCGAAGTTCTTGATGATGATGAAGATCCTGTAAATGTTAGTGCTGCTTGGGACCTTGATCTATACGGTGCTGAAGATGCTGCTGGTAACTCTCTTGCAGGTGCAGGCATTGATCTTGTAGATGCTACTGGTACTTTTGCTGATGTTAGTTTCGAACTTACTGCAGTAGATACAATCGTTGTTACAAGTGCTTCTAACTCATTTGTGATTGCTGATCCAGATGATTTTGAACTTTACTATGACAATGGTGTTACTGTAACTACAATCTATGTTAAGAAAGCAGTTGCTGATGATAACGAAGTAACTCTTACTCTTAGCAAAGACCTTAAAGCTGATGTTACTACAGATAACGCTCTTAACATTGAAGTTGCTGTTGTTTCTGGTGATACAGTGAACACATTTGATGATGCTCTTGTTATCGCTGCAACTGCTGTAACTGATGGCGTTTCTGCTACTGCAGATATTACTGATGAGCAATCTGATGAAATCGTTGTAGTATTTGACGAAGCACTTGACCTTGCAGACGGTGCACTTTCTGCTACAACTGCAAGTGATATTATCGTTAGAGATGAAGATGGTGATGTAGTAAGTGGTCTTACAGTTACTGCTGCTACTGCTGATGGTGTAACAACACTTACTATCGACGGTGGTGACTTAACGGTTGCAGAAGATACTGACTTCACTGTTGAAATCTTCAGCAGATATCTTACAGATGTTGCTGGTAACGTAATCAATGCTCTTGAAGAAACAGACGTAATCGTTAAAGACTAATTAGTGTCTATAGATTGCTTTGTTGATAAAAAAGCGTAATTTACAAACGTATAATGTTTAATCAACCACCCCGGATTATATCCGGGGTGGTTTTTTTGTAATAATATAGTAAAAGTATAGTAATTGAACCACTATACAAGCAGTGCTATAATATAGTGAGATAGCATTTACCATAATTGCTTTAGGAGGGTATATGAAAAGATTTATAGGTATTATATCAAGTGTAATTCTTGTATTACAGATTTTAGTTGTACCAATGCAAGCAGAGGTGAATTTAAAGCCTGAAGAGGTCCTTAATGATTTGGGCCTGCTTCTCAACATCAGTGATCAAGAGATGATGAGTGAATTGTCAAGGGAAGTCGGTTTGACAATGATACTTAAGTCGTTAGGATACAAACAATCGGAAGCAGATGAAGCAGTATCTAATGGTTACTTCATAGATACGAATGGATGGTCAAAAGGATGGGCGGAGCTGGCTTACGTTGAAGGTATTACAACTGGAACGGGTCAAAAACATTTTAGCCCTACAGCCCCTCTCACCAAAAAGGAGTTTATTGCTTTTCAACTGAGAGCTTTGGGCTATGACTCGAGTGAAGCGTGGAATATGGCAGAAAGCTTAGGTAAAACATCTGGACTTATGGCAGCAGGGGACTCTATAAGTGATAGTAGCTTTACAAAAAGAGACGCATCTTATGTGATGTATAATGCTCTTACAGCCTCTCTTGTTACTACGGGAGATAAACTAGTTAAGAAGCTCATAGATAATGGTGTCATCTCTTCTGCAAAAGCAGAATCCTATGGTTTGTATAGCAGTAAGTTTGTCGTTGAATCTATAGCCTCTGATAACCTTAAGGTTATGACCATAGAATTTTCAAAAGCAATAGATGAGGCTAGCCTTAGCGGAGATACCATTGAATTATCAAGAGGTAGCACAGAATTAATCTATGATGCTAATTTATTGGATGGTGTTAGTGCCAGTGGTTATGCTTTAAATATGGTGGATAGTCAAAGGGTGGATATAGTTATTGGATCACCTCAGAAGCAATCGACTGATATGACTTTAACAATTAAGGGTTTAAAAGATATGGATGGTAATACAGTGACATCGACGTCTCGTGAATTAACCCTTAAGGACACAAGCAAACCAGTGGTTATGAGCGCAGAGTTATTAAATCCAGTTTATATAAAAATCGATTTTAATGAGCCGGTGCAATTTAAGATAGGAACACAAGTCTATGATGATGTCCTACTGGATGATGAAAGGATTGTGGCTACAGGAAGCATCAGCAGAGATAGTAAAACCGTTTATCTTGAATTGGGTCAAGCTTTAACAACAGGTACTTATGATTTAACAGTAACCAATGTTGTAGATTTTGCTGGCTATCAATCGGAAGAAATTGATTTTGAGCTTTTGGCCATAATGGATACCCAAGCGCCTACAATAATTGAAGCGAATGCTTTGAATCGAGATAAAGTCGTCATAGAATTTGATGAAATAATCAGAGAAGGCGAGGGTGAAATTGTTGTTAATGGCATTACCTATTCCTTAGAAGATGAAGATGATCAAGAATACATGACCATTAATGATAATATCATTATAATTGACCTTCAAAGCCCATTACCTGCTTCAGCAGCAACAAACGGAATCTCATGCACCTTTGATGATATTGAAGACATGATAGGCAATCGTGTAAAGATTGATGTGGCTTTTAAAGTGAAAGCGCCCTATGATACGACAGCACCTACTGTAGACATTAGTGTTGATAGTAACAATGCTATAGTACTTAAGTTTTCTGAACCTGTTCAGGACTTTTCATCCAATTTCTTTGTTGTTTCGGAGTTTGATGATGAGGGAGAAGAATCACTTGTTACTATTCAATCTTATGGTTTTGAACAATCATCAGAGACAGTGTACAAGATTCAGCTATCAGATCCTCTGGTAAATGCTGTTGAATATGAGTTTATGATTATGAGCATTAAAGACAAGTCCGTCTTCCAAAATAGGCTAATATTAGTTGAAACTACTGTCGTAATGGGAGATAAGGAACAACCAAGTATAGAGTCAGTGAAGTACCTGTCTGACGAGACCATTCGAATTAGCTTCAGTGAAGCGATGGATGTGACGAAACTAATAGACCCATCCTACTACACATATCATGAAGAAGATGAGGATGAAGAATACCCACTTTCTATGGTGGACTATACGATTGATGCAGATTCTGATGGTGAGTATGTGGATATCAAAATCGATGGGTTAGAAAGTGATGATCGAATTGAAATCGGGAAGTTAAGCGATGAATCAGGTCTAATTATATCTAATATGGGTAGGACTTATTCCTTTGGATCAATTGGCGACTTTGACTTCCTAGATATAGAGGCCGAATTAATAGAGCTTAATTCAATTAGACTGACTGCCACAGATCATGAGTTTAAAGTAATTAATGCAGATGATTTCGTATTGAAATCCGGCAATAGTGAATCTAATACTCACTATATCAAATCCGCTGCCATTGATTCTGAAGATGCATCCATTGCCTACTTGAAATTAAGTAGTAAAATTGATGGGGATGCCAGAGTTGATGGGGACAAACAGTACATTTACTTGGTGGATGAGCCATCTACAAGTGATACCTTTAACCAGCCACTTGAAATAGATGCGTTGAAGGCTGTTCTGATTAAAGATAAGACTAGGGCTGATATTGAGCTTGATACAAGCGAAGCCAATTCATTGATTATTAATTTAAGTGAAGTGGTTGGGGTTGATGCATCGGCAGAACTAATTAGTGATATTTTCTTAAGGGATGAAGAGGGTGCACTTGTATCCTTAAGTCTTGGAGACAACTTAAGTCTTGATGGTGGTAACAGTACCTATCATTTCTTTGATCAGCTAACAATTACAGGTTTGACAGAGAACGAAATCTATAGTCTAGAGATACCTTCTAGATTTATTGAAGATGAACAAGGCAATAGCATTCTCGGGCTTGATAAGATAGACGTAGTTATTGAAGATTAGGGAGATAAGTATGAAAAACAAAATGAGGACTCATCAAACTAATTGGACCAATCTTATCTGGATTCTACCCCATCTAATGGTAGTTGGACTAATACCATTACTTATAAGAGTACGTGCAGTACCGATATCGGATCTTGAGAAAACTATTTACCAAGACAAGACCACTTTCTACGACTTTTTCTATAAAGTAAGAAGTGAGTGGCTTGTCATTATGGCAGTGTTAGCGATTTTATTGCTAGTAATAAAGTTAATTATAGGCCATAAAATTTTCCGTTTTCATTGGTTTATGGTGCCGGCTGGTGTGTATGCCTTCTTTGTATTAATTTCCACCATTACTGCCACCTATAAGAAAGCCTTTATTAAGAACTTTGCAGGTATCATTGAAGATCCTGCAGCAATAGCTGGATCAAGTAATTTAGGGATCACAGGGTATTTAGATAGGAATGAAGGGATGTATGTTTTACTGGCATACGTTGCACTTTCGATAACAGCTTACTTACTTGTTAGTAATAAGTGGCAGTTACGTATGCTATTAAACGTTGCGTTGATTCCTGGTATGGTTATGGGTCTTGTAGCCTTACTTCAGTACTTTGACATGGATATCTTCAAATCTCAGTTCGGTATGAATATGATGATCCCTTCAACCTATATTCATATCAAAGATAACATCGAATTCACCCTAAGAAGTAATTATTCAATAGGATTGATGAACAACCCTAATTATCTAGGTGGTTATATGTCACTACTACTGATGCTTAATGTAGCTTTTTTTTACTATAAGTAAAGGTAGAAAGTATCAGATTTATTATTATGTGGCCATGATTTTTACCTTTATAGCTTTGATTACTTCTAACTCGAGTACAGGAATAATCGGAGCAACTATTGGCCTGATTGTTTATTTTGCTTTGACTTTAAAGGTTCAACTTAAAAACTATATACAGCCATTAATAATAGTTGGTTCATTCGCCTTGGTTGTTATTTTTCTTAATGCAGTTTCAGATAACAGAATTGATAGTGAAATCGCTAGTATGAGCGATGAAGTACAAATGATAAGTGGTAATTACACAGGAAAAGATGGCTTAATTACTTCTATAGATGAGATTCCGAATGGTCTTGAGCTTAGTACTGAAGATTTTGTAATAAGGTTTGTCATCAAAGGTAATGAATTAGAGTTACAAGATGTCCATGGTGACAAATATGTTTATATATTTGAAGACCTACAAGTTGTATTTGAAGATGCTCAATTTGAAAATCTCAGTATCGAATTACTAGAAAGTAGAGGCGGAATGACTGTTATCTATAGAGGTAAAACAATCTATATGAGGTTCCTACCCGATGGTGTTGCTATGTTAGGACCTGGGCTTAATGCTTTTCCATCGAATCTGGATGCTCCAAGTTATGGCTTTGATGGCATGGAGTCCTTTGCGTCTAGCCGTGGTTATATCTGGTCAAGGTCTATCCCTATGTTGAAGGGAACTTTCTTAATTGGTTATGGGCCAGATGCGTATGTGGCAGCATTTCCTCATTACGACCTACTTGATACAGCGAATTTCCTAAGAAAAAACGACGCGACTAGTTGATAAACCCCATAACATTTACTTGCAAATTGCTCTTAATACAGGGATAGTCTCGTTACTTGCGTTAGTTGTGATGATTGTAGGTGTATTGGTTGTCTTAATTAAGAAGGCATATATAATTGGTGTGAGTGATCAAGGGTCATTATTGTTAATGAGTATTGCTACTTTGCTTATTGTATTTGCAGTTACAGGATTGGCCAATGACAGTATCGTAACAATTACATCTGTTGTATGGGTGATGATTGGTCTTGGTGCAAAAGGCAGTGAGCTTACATAGATATAGTGTTGAGTTAACTTTGAGCTTAAATGCGAGAGTGAGATGGTTTATCCATCTCACTTTTCCTTTTGCATAGAATTGACAGCATAATTGATACCAAGGATAACCCAAAAAATTGGCGTTACATGTAAGCTGGTATCATTGACGAAACCTGAGGATAAATAGGAAGTTATTGCACCTATGGAGGCAGCTGCATAGGTCCTTGATGTTAAGGTCATATAAGCATAATTCTTGAACGTACGGGTATATGCTACTATGCTAATGCCAAAAACATTAGAAGAGATAATATACCGGTATTAATGGCATAACCAAGGTAAATGTTGTGGGGCTTGTCAACAAGGGTTGTCATACTTCGGTAAGCATTCCATTTACCAACATAGTCTTCTTGAGGAAAAGATAAGGGGAATGTGTCTGGACCACTTCCAAACAATGGTTTCTCTAGAACCAGAGGAATGGACCTTGACCATATATATCCTCTCATAGATCCCCATCTTTCTTTGCCAGCAAATCCAATTGATGCTGTTGAATCTAAGTCAACTGTCGTACCATAAGGTGTTAGATACATCATCTTCTTGTCAACTAGCATGAAGTGCCACTTATTTTGGTTGATAGATAATTCAATAACATCATTGCCATTGTATGTTAATAACTGGATATCGAGTACGCTGTAAGAGTTTGTAGAATCACTATTGTGGTCGAGAATGATTTTATTTTCATTCATCATCAACTTGATATCAGACTTGTTCTCATCATAGAAGCTAAAGGTTGTCTTGCCGTTATTATTATTAGAAGCTTCAAGAGTTAATATGAATGTATTGTGGTCGATGGTTACACTATTATCTGTTGTTTCGATAGTATTGAGAGGGTAGTCGGTTGTTTGGTTTAGTTCGCTGATAGCAAGCTTAAGTCTACCTTCTAATACAGTCTCGGTATTGAAGACTACAATAGTTAAAATCAAAGTAACCGCAATGAGAATGATGTAAGTTGCCTTTGATTTTAGAAGCTTTTTTAAGTTGAGCAGTATAACTATAAATGATCCAATCACTAGACCTATAAAACCATTTCTACCTTGAGAACCAAGAAGATTAAAAACGATAACTGCTAGAGTTATAGCGTAAAACACTTTCATTTTAAGTTGCTTATGGGATATAGCTAAAGCTAGGAAAAATGGAAAGGCTAGGGCTGAATAGTAACTTACATAATTATAATGAAAGAGGGATTGATATATAAGGTTGTCTTTCCACAAAGTAAAATCAACACTTGCAATCTGACTATGCAATTGAGGCGGTAAAATCATACTTAGACCAAATTCTGATCTATAAATATCAAATCCCAAATACTGAGTTAGACCAATAAGAGTTAGTAGGCCTATGGATGTTACCCATGCAAAATTCAGTGTTTTTAAATCATTTTCATTCTTAACAAAAGATGCTGTGTATAGGAATATAACAATATAACTTAATAGGACAAATACATTTTCTAAATGGTTGATATAACCTTTTAAAGAATAGTATATATTTGTAGAAAGTATTGTAGAGATTAACACTATGATTGCGTAAAAGTAAGCAGGGTAATAGTATTTTTTATTAACCATAGAATGGTCTGAGTTACTATAATATATTATGATGACAACCATTATGATTGCAACTAGCACTAGTATTAGTGATTTGTAATATGTGAAGATGTCAGTATGTGTAAATAAATCTTGTGCGTACCAATGTAGTTCAGAAGTATCGTATTCTAAGATTTTAGCTCTAACAATAAGAGGCAAAATTGACAATACAATGATTATTGGTAATAAATGATAGTTGCTTGATTTAGATTTCATGGATAGCCCTCCTTAATAGTCATGAACAGTATACCATATTAGAAAATTATTAGTTACTCATTCAAACATTAACTTTTTATTAATAAGCCATGTATTTCTTGTATACAGGGCGTTTACGTGTTATTATGTTTAAGGAATACAGATAACTTCGCAAAGTGTTAGGGGAGATACTATGCAAAGAAGAATGAGGGTACTAATTTTTATTTTCGTAGATATAGTTTTATTTAATTGTGCAATTCTATTTTCTTTTCTTATAAGATTTGAAGGAAGTATAGATGGACAATATTTGTCTATGTATACATTTCATGCAGTTACATTCACTGTCATCAAGATTTTGATATTCTATTTATTCAAATTATATAAAAGTGTATGGCGATTTGCAGGCATAGATGAGCTAATTAATGTGGTTTTGGCATCTGCTGTTGCGAATATTGCAGTATTGAGTTATTTTTTCCTATTAGAGGTTAGACTGCCAAGAAGTATCTACATAATCAATACAATGATTGATATGTTGTTACTCGGCGGTATAAGACTGTTATATCGATTTATTAATAGGCTTAAAAAAGTTCCATCGACTAGGCAAATAAATGGTGGTAATTATAAGCAAAAAAATGTTATGATAATTGGTGCCGGTGACGCCGGTGCTATGATAATTAAAGAACTTAGGCAGGTAGATTATCTCAATAGTAAACCAGTGGTACTGGTAGATGATGATTCTATGAAAAAGGGTCAAATATTGTATCATATACCTGTTGCAGGTGATAGAAATGATATAGTAGATTTGGCCAACAAATATGATGTGGATGAGATTATCATAGCCATTCCTTCCGCAAAGAGAGCAGTTGTCAAAGAAATTGTCAAAATCTGCGAAGAAACAACAGCTAAACTAAAGATAGTGCCTGGAATATATGAAATGATTGATGGGCATTTTGATATCAATGCAATTCGTGATGTACAGATCGAGGATTTACTTGGCAGAGATGAAGTGGCCCTTGATATTGAGCATATTTGTGAGTATTTGAAAGATAAGACAGTGTTAGTAACAGGTGCTGGAGGGTCGATTGGATCTGAATTGGTAAGACAAATCGTGAACTTCAAACCAAAACGACTTATAGTATTAGATATATATGAGAATAATCTTTATGATTTATATAATGAACTAAAGTTGTCAGCTGATTTAAAGGACATAGAACTCGTCTCAATAATTGCATCGGTCAGGGATAAGAAGAATATTGAACATGTCATGAAGGTAAATGCCCCAGATGTCGTATTTCACGCTGCGGCTCACAAACATGTACCTTTGATGGAAGATAATCCCAAGGAAGCAATTAAGAACAATATTCTAGGTACTTACAATGTTGCACATGCAGCACATCTATCAAACGTGACACGTTTTGTTATGATTTCAACTGACAAAGCGGTAAATCCTACTAATGTTATGGGTGCAACCAAAAGAGTCTGTGAGATGATCATACAAGGCCTTAATAGCATTAGTAGTACTGAATATGTGGGTGTACGATTCGGTAATGTACTAGGCTCTAACGGAAGTGTTATACCATTATTCAAAAAGCAAATTAATGAAGTTGGATATGTAACTGTCACTCACCCTGATATCATTCGGTATTTTATGACAATTCCAGAAGCTGCCAAGCTGGTTATTCAATCTGGTGCCATGGCCAAGGGCGGTGAACTCTTTGTTCTGGATATGGGGGAACCGGTGAAGATTGTGGACTTGGCACGTGATTTGATTCGTTTGTCAGGTTTTGAGCCTGAAGTGGACATACCAATTAACTTCGTTGGCCTAAGGCCAGGTGAGAAACTCTATGAGGAGCTCCTTATGGACGAAGAGGGTATAAAGTCTACGACTCATGACAAGATTTTTGTCGGTCAGCCGTTGGATATCAATTACGAAGTAATTAAAGAATACATCGCCTCATTTGAAGAGAATGTGACCTCAGATGACAGCAACGATTCGACAGTCGAATTGTTGCGCAAAGTGGTGCCGACGTACAAAATGGCACAGAACAATAACTAAAGTTAACTAGGAGATGCTATTGAAAGTAACAGTCATGATTATCGCAGAGACTTGCAAAGACGGTGTCGGAAAACACGTTGCAGATCTTGTTAGAAATCTGAATAAAGAGAAGTATGAGATTGTGCTTGTCCATGGTATCAGGCGTGTTGATTACTACTTTGAGATAATGATGAAGATGATGCAGGGTAAAATCATCTCAGAGGAAGTCAAGACTTTCAACAGGAATATACACCCACTTGATGATCTGAAGGCATTAATAAGAATCAATGGTTTGATGAGGAAATACAGACCAGAGATTGTCCATTGCCATAGTTCTAAGGCTGGCGTGATTGGACGCATGACTGCAAAGGGCAAATCTTATGTCAAGAAGATGTATTATACACCTCATGCTTATGCTGTTCAGAACAAAGAGCTGGTACAAATCAAATATAGATTATATCTGTGGGTAGAAAAGAAGATGGCTGCCAGTCAAAAGGCATATACCATCAATGTGAGTCAAGGTGAACAACAATTCGCTTTGAGAGCCAAAATCATGGAGGACCATCAGTCCTCGGTTATATATAACGCTATAGAAGATATCCCAAGGATTCCTGAGAACAGCCGAGGATTAATTCGAACAGAATTAAAGCTTAGCGGTAAACAAACTATGGTGGTCTGTGTCGCCAGACTTTATGATCAGAAGTACCCAGACCTGTTTCTTCGGATTGCCAAAGAAGTGGCTGAGGAAAGACCTACTATAGCTTTTGTATGGGTTGGTGAAGGGCCTTTGTTAGAGGCGATGGTGGCAAAAGTCAATGAAGAAAGCCTTCACAATGTTCACTTCATAGGACATCGCAAAGATGTTCACTACATACTGGATGCCGCAGATATCTATCTGTCCACGGCGCGTTATGAAGGTATGCCTTATACCCTAATAGAAGCCTGCCGCTCAGGTCTACCAATGGTCGCAAGTGATATCATTGGCAACAATGAAGTGGTAGAAGCTAATAAGAATGGTTATCTCTATCCTCTGACTCAGAACTGTCGTAAAGCGGTGGATAAGATTGTCGAGCTCTGTGACAATGAAAGCCTTAGGGAGAGACTTGGCAAGGCAGCAAGAGAGACTTACGAGATGCGATTCACGATCAACCAGATGGTTTCAGCTACAGAAGAACTCTACGATGGAGAAACCCTATATGAAAACAAAACTCTTTGAGTCATTTTATCTCTTTTTTGGTAAACTATTTGATGCTGGGATTATGTTTGTGTTCAATATCATGGCTGCGAAGCTTATCGGTATTGAAGGTTATGGGACTTATGTCTTTATCAGTTCGACTGTTATGCTCATATCTATAGTGATTAAGATGGGTATTGATCAGGGAATCACTGTATTGGTGCCAAGAGAAGACTATCAGGCTGAGAAAAGCCATATCATCACAGCTGGTCTGCTGATGATGTATGCGGTGATTATTATTCTACTATCGATTGTTTTGCTGTTTTCGAAAAACATTGCTAGTGACATTCTCAATACACCAGAATATAGCCAATACTTGACATACTATGCACCAATACTGCTGATAATTCCAATGACACAGGTGTCTGAAGGGATTTTTAGATCCGTATACAAGATTCGGCATTATGTGATTGGCAAAAGTGTCTTGATGCCCATTGGTATAATATGTAGCTTTCTGATTCTCTATTTTGTAATGGAGATGAATGGCTTGTTGTCTCTGTTCGTATGTAATTATATTGGCTTTGGCCTCGGAGCAATTTATATGGTTTGGCATATGCAAAGAGATAAATTGATTGCAATCTCTAGAAAAGGTATTAGCCAGCGGATGCGTCAATTATTCATCTTGTCACTGCCACTTGTATTCCTTGGGATGCACGAATATCTCATCGGACGTACAGATGCCTTTATCATTGGCTATTATATGGATGAGGGCAAAGTAGGTGTCTTCAATATCGCTGACAAAGTTGCTTATATCAGCAGTTTCATTCTGATTGCTGCAGGCTCGATTGTGGCCCCTGAGATTTCAAAACATTACAATGTCCAAGCGATTGAAAAACTGAAACATGTATATCATGAAAGTACGAAGTTACTTGTTATGGTCAATACTTCGGTGTTCTTCTGTGTAGTCATTTATGCCCGTTGGTTCATGGATTTTGCTACTGGTGGTGACTACAACGGTTGGATGCTGTTGATTGTTCTGTCATTTGCTTATTTGATTCACTCCTTGTTTGGACCTGTGGCATATATGAACTCTATGACAGAGAATCATTTCAAGGAGTTCAAGATTACACTTTTAATGATTGGCAGTAATGTGATTCTGGACATCGTACTGATAAGATATATAGGGATAATCGGTATTGCTATTGGTACAGTGGTTGTGTTGTTTTTAGGTAATCTCTATAGAACGAGAGAAATGTTTCAGAAGATGAGTATTCTACCATCGCTAAAAAATCTCTTCATACCAGTGATTGGCCTATTCACATATTTGATTATCTGGTTAGCGGTTGGTAGCCTTGGAATAGATTTGACATTTGTAGGTCTTACCATCGAAGCGCTTTGTTTCTTCCTGACGTATGTGATTGTAGTCTATATTCTAATGGTCACCAGAGAAGAAAAAGCGCTGCTGAGTACTTGGATCACCAAAAGACACTAAAGTACAACACATTAGATGGATTATTTAACTTTTATAATATTTTGTTAATATAGTTAATTTCAGAGTGAGTTATGATACTATTAGCCTAGTATAACAAATATCAATATATGATGGGAAAAGGATTTATTATGAGTAAGCAAATAGAACAAACAACATATCAAGGTGAGATTACTCTAAAGGAACTGATTCAGATATTGCTGGATCAGAAATGGTTGATTGTAGGGATTACTGCAATTACTTTGATATTAGCAGGTATCTATAGTTTTGTAATTGTTGAACCATCCTATGAGAGTAAAGCCGTTTTGAACGCATCTCCTATAGGCAGTGAATCAGTGATTAATAACAACATTGAATCTATCGTCAATGATACAGGTCTGTATCCAGTGAGTACTGTTGAGACATATATGGAACAACTTAAGTCACCGCAACTGCTGACGAGAGTAATCAGCGGCTTGAATCTCCAAGATAGTTCAGGTAATAGATTAAATATAAATGCTTTACAAAGCATGATTAATATCAGCAATGTTGAGAATACCAATCTTCTTGAACTTAGAGTGACAGGCAAAAATCCTGACAAGGTGAAAATCATTGCCAATGAACTTGCAAAGGATTTTATTGATTACATCGACGAGAGTGGTCAGAATCAGAGTCAGATTACAGCAGGTAAGATAGAGGCTCAACTGGTCCTCGAAGAGTCCAATTTGGCTGAGAAATCTCAAGAGCTGGCCCAATTTGTAGTAGATAGTGTGAGTATTGATGAATTAAAGAGTGAAATAGGATCACTAATATCACAGATTACCAGTATCAAAGAATTACTCAACAATCTTGAGGTTGCTATAGTGGCAGCAGAAGATAAATTGGCAATGTTAGCCCCACAATTAAGTGATACGGGATATGTGATTGATTCGTTACAGCTAGGATCAAATGGAAAATTGATTGGAGAGAGTATTGAACTTGTAGATGCCAATGACAGTGAATTGGCATCAAGTCTTATAACCATAGAATATATAAATGTACAAAATGGATATATAACGAATACTTCAACATATGATGCTAATAAAGACCAATTAAAGATACTTGAAGAAGAGCTCATTGCTAAACAAGCACTGCTGGTTGAAGAAGAATATAAATATGATCAGTTGAACAGAGAGGTGCAGTTAGCTAAGCAGACTTATACAGCCTATCAGGAAAGATATCAAGATGCGATTGTGGCAGCCGCAGCAGAGATTGGCAGTAATAATATCGTCATATCTTCGGAGGCGGTTGTGCCTGAAAGACCAACAGGACCGAATAAACTCTTAAATATGGCTGTTGGAATTGTGCTGGGTGGTATGTTAGGTATTTTTGTAGCATTCTTTAGGGCATATTGGAAGAACTCATAGACGACAAGATAGCAACCGCGATAATGAAAGAATTGCGGTTGTAACTTTGTATGTACATATGGTATAATAATCTTTGTTCAGTCACTGACAAAGAGGGGATGATGAGAAATCAATGTCGAAAGAAATCAATATCCTGAACTATATTTATGAAAATGAAAATGTTACTCAGAGAGATATAGCGGTTCATGTTGGTATGTCGTTAGGTGGAGTGAATCTCCTCATCAAGAAAATGGTGTCTGCCGGTCTGATTCGCATTGAGGCTTTCAAAAATCCAAAGTTAGTTCAATATATTCTTACTCCTGAAGGAATGAGAGAGAAAGCAACAAAGACATACCGCTTTATCATAAGGAATTATCGACAGATATTGCGAGCAAGGCAGGTCATCATAGCTATCCTCAAAGAACTTGAGAATGCTAAATATAAAAAGGTCTACCTCTATGGTGAGAAAGATGAAATATTTGATATTATTAGTATGGTAGTTAATGAGGAGTTTGGTGATTATGGTGAAAGATATGAGTATATAGGCAGTATTGGAAGACTAAAGAAGTTAATAGATGATGAATTGTCATCAACTACAGATTGTAGTCTGGATGAGCAATTAATACTGGGAGAAAAAAAATGTGCTATCACACTGATTTGGAACGTGGATTTCAACCAACGATTAGAAAGCGCAGATATAGTTTATATGAATATTCTTGAAAGAATACATTTAAGTGATTAATTATGGTTATAGATTGGAGTAGGCGTATGTATATAAGAGTGAAACGTTTGATAGACATTTTATTAGCAATTACTGCATTGACAATTATGTCACCGATATTTCTTATTTTAATCTTAGCAATCAAATTGGAATCCCCTGGTCCGATTCTTTTTATACAGAAAAGAGTTGGTATACATAAATCCTACTTTATGATTTATAAATTTCGAACTATGAGAATTGAAACACCCAAAGATAAACCAACGCATTTACTTGAAAATCCTAGTCAATGGATTACAAAAGTTGGTAGATTTCTTCGGAAAACGAGTCTAGATGAAATACCTCAAATTATTAATATAGTTAAAGGTGAAATGTCACTTGTCGGACCTAGGCCAGCCCTATGGAATCAATTTGATTTAATAGAGGAAAGAGAAAAGTATGGTGCAAATGATGTGTTTCCTGGCTTGACTGGTTGGGCTCAGGTCAATGGTCGTGATGAATTACCAATTGAAGTGAAGGCAAAGTTTGATGGAGAGTATGTTAGGAGAATTGGAATTAAAATGGATATAAAGTGTTTCCTTTTGACTATAATGACGGTATTAAGATTAAAAGGATATGCAGAAGGTGGAATAAATAATAGGAAATAGGGTGAAGATATGCTGTTGGTTACAGGAATAACGGGTCATTCAGGTAGATATTTTTTTCAAGAAATGATAGATAATGACTACTGTGGTAAGGTTCGCTGTATATTAAGAGAATCTTCCAATACTGATTTTTTAGACCAGTCTGATTTGAATCTTGAGAAAATTGTTGGTGATCTCAATGATGAAGAGTTCATTGCTCAAGCTGCTGTAGGCGTAGATGCAATTATGCATATATACAACATTCATCATTCGAGGAGTATTGTCAAAGTCGCTATAGAGAGTGGCGTAAAGCGCGTAATACTGATTCATACAACTGGCGTATATTCGAAATATAAGGAAGCAGCTCAAGAGTATATAGAAATCGAGAAAGATATTAAAAGTCTTACTAAAGCTGCAGGCGGTTCGATTACCATTACTATATTGCGACCCACAATGATTTATGGAGACATGTGTGATAGGAATATGAGCAGATTCATACTTATGATAGATAAACATCGAATAATTCCAGTTATTAATCATGGCAGTAGTCTGATTCAACCAGTTAATGCTAGAGACTTGGGCAAGGCTTACTATAGTGTATTAATGTCTCCCAAAGAAACCAATGGAAAAGCATATAATTTGTCGGGAGATAAACCAATAAGAATAATTGATGTTTTCAAAATCATAAATAAAGAACTTGGCAGTAAGACGATGTTCATTAGCATACCTTTAGTAATAGGTATTCTTTTGGCTCGAATAATCAAATTTGTTACTGCTAGCAAATTTGATTATGTAGAAAAAGTTCAAAGAATGGGAGAAGATAGAAGCTATTCTAATGAAAATGCGGTTGAGGATTTTGGCTACAGTCCAATGAATTTTAGAGCTGGTATTCACATGGAAATTGGAGAATTTAATGGTATTTGTGGTAGAACGGTAACTGATATAGAAAGAGATATATTATGAAAATTGCAGTACTTTCAAGTCACACATCTTCATTGTTTTGGTTCAGGATGGATATGATGAAAGAGTTCATAAAGTATGGACATTCTGTCATAGCATTAGGTCCAGAACCAGAAAGAGAGTGGAAAGACAAGTTTTTATGTAATGGTATTGATTATAGGCATTTTTTCGTTGAACGTAATGGTTTAAATCCTTTGAAGGATTTACAAACATTTTGGGAATTAAAGAAGATACTTAAATCTGAAAGACCAGATAAAGTATTTGCTTATCAAGCGAAAACTGTGGTGTATGGATCATTAGCTTCAAAAGCCAGTGGAATAGAAGAAGTATATCTATTAATTGCTGGATTAGGATCAGTATTTAGAGGTTCAGGTATAAGGAATCAGATTGTCAAAATTGTTATGAAAATCGAATATCGTATAGCATGTAAACTGAGTAAGGTGATTTTTTTTTCAGAATAATGATGATAAGGGTGAGTTTATATCAAATAGACTGGTTGTCGAAGATAAGGTTGTGGTTATCAATGGATCAGGTGTGAATACACAAGAATTTCGCAGAGTGCCATTGCCTGAAAAACCATGCTTTTTGTTTATTGGTAGACTTATTAAGGATAAGGGAATTATCGAATATCTTGAAGCATGTAGAAATGTGAAAAAAAAAATATCCAGAAATACGATGCTTACTTGTAGGGCCGTACGACAGTAATCCTTCGGCGATTCAACAAGAAGATTTGAGATCATATATAGATGATAAGACGATAGAGTATTATGGAGAGCAAAGGGATGTGAGACCCTTTATTGAACTATGTAGCACATATGTATTGCCATCATATCACGAAGGTACACCTAAAACAGTTCTTGAAGCTATGGCTATGGGCAGGCCAATTATTACAAGCGATGCACCAGGTTGTAGAGAGACAGTAAAAGACGGTATTAATGGTTACCTAGTACCAGTTAAGGATATTGATGGCCTTTCAGAGAAAATGTGTCAATTGATTGAGCAACCAATGAATTGTCATTTAATGGGTGATAAAAGCTATGAGTTCATAGTTGAGAAGTATGATGTTCAGTTAGTTAATAAATCAATCATTTCAGTTATGGGGCTATAGATGGAGGTTAGCAGAATGGATTTGTATGATGGAATTATAAGAGGTGAGGAAAAAATATCGCTGGTAGGACTTGGGTATGTGGGTATGCCAATCGCTATAGCTTTTGCTGAGAGAATAAAAGTGATTGGATTTGATATCAGTGAGGAAAAGATTACACAATACAAAAAAAATGGGATTGATCCAACAAAAGAAGTAGGCAATCGAATTATATCTGAGACAAGGGTTGAATTTACATCAGATGAGTTAAAGTTAAAAGAGGCGAAATTTCATGTGGTCGCAGTACCTACCCCTGTTAAAAGTGACCATACACCAGATTTGGGACCTATTATTTCTGCAAGTAAAACTGTTGGTAGGAATCTAGTTAGGGATTCAATTGTTGTTTTTTGAATCGACTGTATATCCGGGTGTAACTGAGGAAATCTGCATTCCAATATTAGAAAAAGAATCAGGACTTACGTGCGGAGCTGATTTCAAGGTAGGTTATTCACCAGAACGAATTAATCCAGGTGATAAAGTTCATAGACTCGAAACAATTGTAAAAGTAGTCTCAGGTATGGATGAAGAGTCTCTTGATATCATAGCAAAAGTATATGAGTTAGTTGTTGAAGCTGGTGTTCATAGAGCTGAATCAATAAAAGTTGCTGAAGCAGCCAAAGTGATTGAAAATTCACAGAGGGATATTAATATTGCTTTTATGAATGAGTTATCAATAATCTTTAACAAAATGAGCATCGATACAAAGTCAGTTCTAAGAGCTGCCGGTACAAAATGGAACTTTCTAAAATTCTCTCCAGGCCTAGTGGGCGGGCACTGTATTGGTGTTGATCCATATTATTTGACATACAAAGCTGAGCAACTAGGATATCGCTCTCAGATTATTCTTTCTGGAAGAAGAATCAATGATGACATGGGGAAATATGTAGTAGAAAATGTAATAAAGAATTTGATAAAGCAGATAGGCCAATCAAGGATGCTAAAGTAGCAGTTCTTGGATTCACATTTAAGGAAAACTGCCCAGATACAAGAAATACAAGAGTGATTGATATTGTTAATGAGCTAAAGGAATATGAAATACAGTCAATTATAGTGGATCCTCAAGCTGATAAAGATGAAGCTTATGAGGAATATGGAATTGAATTTATTGATATTGACGAGATAAGAGATGTTGATGCGATAATTCTTGCTGTTGGCCATGATGATTTTGTTGATATGAAGCAATCAGATTTCGACAGGCTTTTCTCAGACATACCTTATGAAAAAAGAGTCCTAGTAGATGTCAAAGGAATACTAAGCCGTCAAGAATATGAATTGGCTGGCTATAACTACTGGAGGCTATAGGAGAATTCGATATGAGCTATAGAAATGTAAGATTTAATGAGAATTCCTGTTTTCTTGTAACAGGAGGCGCGGGTTTTATTGGATCTAATCTTTGTGAAGTGCTTCTTGATATGGGCTACAAGGTTAAATGTCTTGATGATCTTTCGAATGGTTTTCAAAGCAATGTGGATTTGTTTATTGATCATCCAAATTATGAATTTGTAAAAGGAGATATCCGTGATTTTGATACTTGCCTAGAAGTGACCAAAGGTATAGACTTTGTACTTCATCAAGCAGCTTGGGGTAGTGTGCCTAGAAGTATTGAAATGCCCTTGTTATATGAGGAAATAAATATAAGAGGGACATTAAATATGCTTGAGGCTTCACTGCAAAATAAGGTTAAAAAATTTGTATATGCGTCAAGTTCATCGGTGTATGGTGATGAACCTAATCTGCCAAAGAAAGAAGGCATTGAGGGAAAGCTTATGTCACCATATGCAATCACTAAGAATGTGTGCGAAGAGTACGGGATAATATATAGTACTATGTATGGCCTTGACACTTATGGTTTAAGATACTTTAATGTATTTGGAAAGCGACAAAATCCAGATGGTGCTTATGCAGCGGTAATACCAAAGTTCATTAAGAAAATACTGAAGAATGAACAGCCGATAATTAATGGTGATGGTAAGCAAAGCAGAGACTTCACATATATTGAAAATGTGATTGAAGCAAACATCAAAGCATGTGCAGCTTCAACAAATGTTGCTGGAGGAGTTTTTAATATCGCATATGGCGGACGTGAATGTCTAATTGATGTCTATTATGAAATATGCAAACTATTAAATAGCAATATTAAACCCGTTTTTGGTCCAGATAGAAAAGGTGACATTAAACATAGCAATGCAGATATTTCAAATGCCAAAGAACATTTGGGATATGATCCAGACTTTGATTTTTCGCAAGGATTGGCAACCGCGATAAGTTGGTATAAGAATAATTTATAAACATTTTGAAATATTATAGGGGGAATAATGAATAAAGGAACAATAATATATATTGGAGGTTTTGAACTCCCGAGTAAAAATGCTGCATCACATAGAGCGGTTGAAAATAGCAAGCTATTCGACTCTATAGGTTATAAAACAGTTATTCTTGGCATAAACAAACAGAACAAAGAACTTCAGAAACTTGACTCACTTAAGTATGATTTTGAGAACTTTGATGCATGGGTACGACCATACCCTCATAATATAATACAATGGATAAAGTACCTATGTGATGTAAAAGGTTTTGCTGATGTGTTAAGTGAGTACACTGATGTTAAATATGTAATATGCTATAATCTTCAGTCGCCTGCTTATTGGAGGATACAAAAAATGTGTAAAGCCAAAAGCATCAAGGTAATTGCTGACTGTACTGAATGGTATAGCGCAACCGAAGGTAATATCTTTTTTCGAGCAATCAAGTACCTAGATACAGTAGCCAGAATGTATGTTTTAAATAGAAAAGTAGACGCGATTATTGTTGTCAGCAATTACTTAAAACATTTTTATAGAGATGCAAATCCGATGGTATTACCTATGATATTCAGCAAAAATCAGGAATTTAGTTTAACTGAAACACATGAATTTATTGAATTAGCATATGCAGGAATACCTTTTAGATTAGGCAAAAAGCTAAGAGATAGAAAATCAGCGAAGGATAGACTTGATATAGTGTTGGTGATGTTATATGAGTTGGATAAAAGAAGTATTCCATTTAAGTTTGATATATACGGTGTTACGAGAAGTCAATATTTAACAGTGTTGCCTGAGGATAGAAAGATCTTGGATGCACTAGGAGAGAAAGTGATTTTTCACGGTTTTACTTCAAATATTGAATTGATAAAGAAAATTCGTATAGCTGATTTTACAGTCTTATTTAGAGATGATAATAGAGTGACATTATCAGGTTTTCCAACCAAGTTCTCAGAAAGTATTAAATGTTGTACGCCAGTGATTGCAACGGATACAGGTGATATAAAATGTTATCTGGAAGAAGGAGTTACAGGCTATATTGTTGATATTAATCATATGGAGAAGGCGCTTAGTAAGTTTGAATCTATTATAAATTCCAAATCAGAATCTATTGTTCAGTTAAAAAAGAATTGTCAGTCATTCAAAAAACTAGATACCAAACATTGGATTCAAAAGATGGATGAATTCCTTAAAGCAATTGATGAAAAATCAAATTAAGAATACTCATTTCAATATAGAGGAGCAAAATGAAAAAGAAGAAAGTTCTATTAATTCACCACTCAGGACTTGTTGGTGGAGCGGGGATAAGTTTATATAATCTGTGGTTGTCATTGCAGGTTGAGTATGAAGTAGTGGGATATGTACCTGACGATCCACCTTCATTTATGAAATTTCTAAAAGGTAAAGGTTTATCCCCAAAGATATTTGATTATCGACTTGGTAAAATGACTTATTATAGCGGAGGTAATAGTGCACTAGCCCCCAAATTTTGGTATCATACGTTACATTCACTTACACAGATAAAGTATTGGGAAAATGTACTAGAATCTGAGAAACCTGATTTGGTAATTGTAAACTCAAAAGTATTATGTTGGATGGGCTTTTTATTTAAAAAAGGCGGATATAAAGAGTGTGTGTTATGTAAGGGAGACAATAAGAGGGAATCCAAGCAATATAATGAATCAAATTATGAGAAAAATGCTGGATAGTTATACAGCAGTTACCTTCTTATCAGAATATGATCTTAGACAAACAAAACTTAAGCAAGCGGATATGATTGTTACTCCTGACTATTTAGAACCATCAGAGTATAGAGATAAAATTGGGAGAATAGAGGCCTGTCAGAGACTTGGGATTGATCCAAATAGTTTTAATGTACTTTTTGCAGGAGGTGTCAATAAACTAAAAGGTATCGATTTGGCAGTTGAATCAATGAATCAGTTGAAAAATAGTGACATTACTTTAATTGTTGCTGGCTCCGATGGGGGAAAGATTAATGGTAACAGAGTTGATATTTTGCAATTTGTGAAGCATTTTGGAGCAATATGGTTTAGTAAACGAATCACGAAAAAAATAGACACTTATGGTATTAAAAGTAAAATAAAGTTTATTGGTGTTCAGATTGATATGTCAGTCGCATATTCAGGATGTGATCTTATTATTTTTCCAATGAAAAAACCACACCAGGCAAGACCTGCATTTGAAGTTGGTGTTCAAAAGAAGATTGCCGTGATTACGGATTTTCCCAATATACGTGAATATATTAAGGATGGATTCAATGGTATTGCTGTCGAACCTGATAACCCAACAGAACTAGCCAAAGCGATTGTGAAAGCAAAGAATAATCGGAACTGGCTAAAGCAATTAGGTGAGAACAATTATGACTACACAATAAAATATCATACTGAGAAAAATGCAATGGCTGAACTAATTGGTAAAATAAGAAAGATGCTTATCGGAGCAATATAGGAGATGAAAATAATGTTTCAAAATAAGATACTTTTAATTACAGGAGGAACAGGATCTTTTGGAAATGCTGTTCTAGATAAATTTCTGGATACAGATATTAAAGAGATACGAGTATTTTCACGTGACGAAAAAAAGCAAGATGATATGAGGAAAATTTACAAAAATGACAAAATAAAGTTTTACATTGGTGATGTCAGAGATATTGCTAGTGTTAAAAATGCCATGAATGATGTCGATTTTATATTTCATGCAGCCGCACTTAAACAGGTTCCATCATGTGAGTTTTTTCCATTAGAAGCAGTAAAGACAAATGTAACAGGCACAGATAATGTACTGACAGCGGCAATAGATATGGGTGTTGAAAAAGTGATATGTCTGTCCACAGATAAAGCGGCTTATCCTATTAACGCAATGGGTATTTCAAAAGCAATGATGGAAAAGGTATTTGTAGCAAAATCAAAAACAGTTGATGAAAAAAAGAACACTTATCTGTGGAACTAGATATGGTAATGTTATGGCATCTCGTGGATCGGTTATACCACTTTTTGTTAATCAGATTAAACATAATCAACCAATAACAATAACTGATCCCGATATGACAAGATTCCTTATGAGCCTAGAAGAAGCAGTTGAATTAGTTATTTTTGCTTTTTTGAATGCTTCTGCAGGAGACATCATGGTACAGAAGGCTCCTGCTTGTACTATTGGTGATTTGGCCATAGCAATAAAAGAGATTTTCGATGTTGATAATGAGATTAACATCATAGGAACTCGTCATGGCGAGAAGTTGTATGAAACGTTGTTAACCAAAGAAGAGCATGTTGTTGCTCAAGATTTAGGAGAATTTTTTAAAGTACCATCAGACAAAAGGGATCTCAATTACGATAAGTACTTTGTTGAGGGTGATGAAAATATAAAGCAATTTGATGATTATAACTCACATAACACAAAACGATTAAATGTAGAAGAAATTAAGAAGAAACTTCTGAGCTTAGAATTTATACAAGAAAACATTAAGAATTGGAGGATGTAAAGTTGAACATTCTTATAACTGGTTCAGATACTTTTATTGGCAGGAATCTAAAGGCAGAACTCATAAATCGAGGGTACAGGAACATTTATGAGATTAACAAACCAGAAGATTCAGAGCTTCTTGAAGAATACATAGATAAATGTGATGTCGTCATACACCTTTTAACTATATACAAATCTGATGATATAACACTATACAATTATGTAAATGTTGATTTTACGAGACGTATAGTCAATCTGATAAAGGATAATTCCCAAAAACTCATTTTATTGTCATCAACGCAGTCTGGTAATTCCAGTGTCTATGGTCAAACAAAAAAGGAAGCTGAGGAAATAGCATTAAAAGAACTTGGTCTTAATGCGAAAAGAGTGTGTATTTTCAGAGTTGCCAATGAGTTTGGGAAATGGTGCCCTCCTAACTTGAATAGTGTGGTTGCTACTTTTTTTGCGAGAACATCGCTAGTGGAAAATCTATTTCCGTAGACAATCCTGATGCGCCTTTAAGACTTATGCATATTGATGATATTGTTGATAGATTTATTTCTGGACTTGAAGGATACATTGGTGAAGTGTTTGGAGAGATTAATGCAGTATACAACATAACGGTTGGTGAACTAGCTAATATTCTTCAATCGTTTTACGAAATGAGGAACAGTAGTAATATCCCAGACATGCAAGATGAATTGACAAAGAAACTATATAGTACTTATTTAAGTTTTATACCTGCAGTGATTTATCTAGAACTCGAGAAACACACAGGGATAGCAGAGGAGCATTTACTGAATTGTTTCATTTAGGTGGTAGAGGGCAGATTTCTGTTAATATCATTAAGCCAGGTATTACAAAAGGGAATCATTGGCACCACACTAAAAATGAGAAATTTGTTGTAGTTAATGGGCAAGGCTCTATTAAATTTAGGAGTATTGATGATGATAAAATTATTGAATATGAAGTCAGTGGTGAGAGAATTGAAGTTGTAGATATTCCTCCTGGTTTCACTCATAATATTACCAATACTGGAAATGACGAGATGATTACAGTGATGTGGGCAAATGAGATTTTCGATAAGCAAAAACCGGATACATATTTTGAGGAGGTATAGAGATTTGGATAAACTTAAACTTATGACAATCGTGGGGACACGACCAGAAATTATCAAACTTTCAGAAATAATAAAAAAAATGTGACTTGTATTTTGATCATGTTCTTGTGCATACAGGACAGAACTATGACTATCAGCTGAATGAAGTGTTTTTTTCAGGAGTTAGGCCTCAGGGCTCCAAACCACTACTTAAATGTTGTTGGTGAAAATCTTGGATTAACAATGGGTAATGTTATTGCAAAATCATATGAATTAATGAGTGAGATAAAACCTGATGCGGTATTGGTATTAGGAGACACAAATTCTTGTCTATCTGTAATTTCGGCAAAACGTCTGAAAATTCCTATTTTTCACCTTGAGGCAGGCAATCGATGTTTTGATGAAAATCTTCCAGAAGAAATTAATCGTAGAATTGTAGATCATACGAGTGATGTGAATTTGTGTTATACAGAACATGCAAGACGTTATCTTTTCGCAGAAGGAATAAAAAAAGAGCAGACATATGTTGTGGGATCAACCATTGCAGAGGTTTTGAATGCAAATATTGACAATATTCATAATAGTGATGTGCTAAATAGATTAGGTTTAGAAAAAAATAGATTTATCCTTCTTTCAGCGCATAGAGAAGAAAATATTGATATAGAAAAGAATTTTTTTGAGCTTATGAATGCTGTTAATGCAATGGCGGAAACCTATGATATGCCAGTTATTTACTCAATGCATCCACGATCCCAAAAGTATATAGAGCAAAGAGAATTTGTATTTCATAAAAACGTTAGACCTCTAAAGCCTTTTGGTTTTGCAGACTATAATAATTTACAATTAAATGCATACTGTGTAGTATCAGATAGTGGAACTGTACCTGAAGAAAGTTCATACTTTAAATTTCCGGCAGTATCTGTAAGAACAAGTACTGAACGCCCTGAGTCATTGGAAAAAGGTAACTTTGTTGTTGGAAGTATAACTACTGAGCAGGTTTTGCAGGCAGTTGATTTAGCTGTAAGTATGCATACTAATGGTGATTTGGGAGTTACTACTCCGGACTATGCAGATGAGAATATAAGCGTTAAAGTGGTGAAAATTATTCAAAGCTACGTTGGCATAGTGAATAAGATGGTATGGAGAAAAGAATAAGGTGATGCAGTGAATATATATCTATTTCTAATTTTTGTATGGATATTAATTTTTCTTTTTGAATTTATGTATGATGATAAAATAGTAGCTGACGTCAAGCTTATCACAGCGAACCTTATGGGTTTTGCCCTTTTCTTAGTTATGTCTTTAAGGCATCATAGTGTAGGTGTTGATACAGGACAGTATTTATTTAGATATAACCATGTAATATATCCTTTGAACTTTGATATTTTTTTACGTGAAGAATGGATTTATCATGGTTTTGCATCTATACTAAAAAACCTAGGAATTAGTGAACAGGGGTATTTAGCGATTTATGCTTTTGTAGTCACTTTTATACTTACACGTTTTTTTTTACAAATATTCTACCAATAACTTCGTCAGCTATTACTTGCACTTGACGATAGGGTTATTTACATTATCTATGTCTGGTATGCGACAAATGATTGCAGTTTGCCTTGTATTAGTAGCATTTGATTTAGTTATCAATAAGAAGATGGCGAGATTTATTGTATTGATTGTTATTGCTTGCTTTGTACATACATCAGCAATTATATTCTTGCCTGTATACCTATTAAAGGATATGACCATAACCCAAAAAAAGGGAGCCATTTATCTGGTATTAACGATATCTTTTATAATACTAAGAGTGTATCTAGTCACAATAATAGAGCTTTTAACGCCTACAAGGTATTTGCTTAGATATCAAATACTATCAAATGAGAATTCTGTCAATATACTTTTAGTTGTGATAGCAATAGCAATTCCACTTGTATGTATAATATTATGGGATGATAAGAAATGGGCATATACTGATACAGGTAATATTATGTCTTTGCTCTATATCATATCATTACTTAATGCTTTTTTAATATTCTTTCAATGAATTCTGGTATGATTGGTAGATTGTCATATTATTTCCTCCCTTTCAATATGATACTAATACCCAAAGTTATATCCAGTATTAAAGATAAGCCATTAAAAATTGTTGGTGTCTTTTTTTTGTTTGGTTCTGCCAATTATTCAATTTTTACTGGCTACGCCCGGTGGAACTCTTAAAATAGACAATTATTTATTTTTTTGGGACCATTTCTAATATCTGTTTAAATGATGAAAGGCAAAATCATATGATTGAGTCATGGAAGGATTACAAGGAATACTATATTGAGGATCTAAGGTCGACAGGAATTATTGGTCGATCCATTTTCCACAGATTAAAAGATCGTAGGTATAGATTTTACAAAAGCCTGAGATTGACTGAATATTTTGTTAACTGCAAACCAGGTTGTAAAGGTGTTTTGTCCAAATTCTTTACACTGAGACATACCCGATTATGCAATCGATATCAGTGGACTATTCCTCCAAATGTTTTTGAACGAGGTTTAGCAATTGTTCATGTTGGCACTATTGTAGTATCTGCAGAAGCTCGGATTGGTAGAAACTGTAGGATACATGTCTGTGTAAACATTGGAAGCGCATATGCAAGAGGGCTCCCAGGTGCTCCCCAGATTGGAGATAACGTGTATATTGGTCCTGGAGCTAAAATATTTGGGCCTATTGTTATTGGGCCAAATACAGCTATTGGTGCAAATTCAGTTGTAAATACTTCCTTCAACAAAGGTAAATGTACTATAGCAGGTGTTCCTGCAAGAAAGATATCTGATAAAACTAGTGCATATTACATCGATCAGTAATACAGTTTCTAAGGAGAGCTATGAAAATACTTATTGTTGCACCATCCTTTGCACCATATTCTGGTGTTGGTTCGGTTAGAATGACTAGCCTTGCCAAACATCTTATCAAACTTAATAATCAAGTAACTGTAGTGAAAAATTCGAGTGAACTATGGCCCAAAGATTCATTGAAAAGTACTATTCCAGTGGGCGTAAAAACAATTGACGTATATGCTGACGGGAGTTTTCAAGCATGTGTTACAGCTTACAAAAACTCAATTGAAGAACTCATAGAAACTGAGACTTTTGACATATCAATATACTCATGTAATCCATACTATATTGCACCAGTAGCTACATATATGAAAAAAAAAGTATAATATGAAGTATGTTATCGAATTCAGGGATCTGTGGATTAAAGATGAACATGTATCACGTAATATTCTTAAAAGGATAAAAAAAGTACTCACACGTATTCCGTTTATTAGACAGGAGCAGGAGGTCATTAAATATGCCGATGCAGTTGTTGTGGTAGCTCCGAATGATAGAAGAACACTTAAGAATGATTACAAATTATATAAAGATAAAATCAAGCTTATTTATAATGGCTACGATTTGGAGAGAATAATGTCTACAGATGTAACTATTAGAAAGTATGATTTCGACTACATAAGTGTATTTGGAAAGTTTGGCTATTACGACTATAAATATGTACTAGATATGTTCAAAGCAGTGAAAGAGATTCGGAATTTGGGTTATGATTTAAGAATTGTACACATTGGTCGATTAGATAATAAAACGCAGAAAGCATTAAATGTATCAAAATTCCCGGACTATGCATACATCAATACTGGCTTTTTAGATTATGCAGAAGGAATATCTATACTTAAGAAATCATTGGCAACGTGTCTGATAGTTCATTATAGTAATGCCCTAGGAACAAAAATCTTTGATTATATTTATGTGAACAAGCCAATAATTCATTTCAGCCCAAAGAGCAGTGCAATTGCATCAGTATTATCAACTTGTAAAAATGCATTTAGATGCAATACAAGACAACAGGCATTAGATTCGCTTCTCGAAATTGTTGATAATAAATTAGATAGTCTAGATTGTTCTGATTCGGAGAGATATTCAAGAGAGATTCAGAATGATGAATATCTGAAAATTATAAAGCAGGTGGTATGAGAAAATGATAAGTATTAGGAAGCTGATGAGAAAAATAATAAACAGACTGTTTGTTCTGATTGGATATTTGGCATTTGACGGTAAGTATCTTGATTCCGATTTCTTTGTATCTAGTAGACTTGGTCCTAAATGGATAATTCATGGCATTGTTAATCAAAAAATATTTGGAATAAACGCACATGTGCCATGGCCAGTTTCGTCATTTAATACGATAAACGGAAACCCTGAGAATATTATTTTTTATTCTGATAATATTGATAATTTTCAGGGCAAAGGTGTGTATTATCAATGTGAGCTAGGTAGAATTTTTATTGGTAAAGATTCACTGATTGCAAACAATGTTGGCTTGATAACAGCGAATCACAATCCTCATAATGTTCAGGAACATTTAAGGGGGGAAGACATACATATTGGTAACCATTGCTGGATTGGTATCAATTCGGTTATTTTACCAGGAGTTGAGCTCGGTGACAATACTGTTGTTGGTGCAGGTTCTGTAGTAACGAAATCTTTTAAAGAAGGCAACTGTGTGATAGTTGGCAATCCAGCACGGTTACTAAAAAAAAATAGAAAAGGACACAACCAATGAAGTTTAGTCTTAGCAAAGTATCGAAATTCACTAAAAATATCACTACCATAATGACTGGAAGCGTTTTAGCTCAAGCGTTAAGTTTTTTACTAGCCCCTATTTTGACTAGAATATATTCACCCTCAGAATTTGGGAGTATTGCAGCATTTACTGCAGTACAAACAATACTTGCAGTGTGCTCAAACCTTTATTATTCTCAAGCTGTTATGATTGAGAAGGAAGAAAAGTCTGCAAAATCTGTTGTGGTCATTTCGATCTATGCATCGTTATTAGTATCGTCATTGACGGGAGTTGCCTGCATCGTTTATGCTTCGATAGTCGGTCGTAGTGAACTTACTTCCTTATTTTTGTGGCTACTACCGTTGGAAACACTACTTACAGGTGTAGCCGTATCTGCAAGAGTTTGGAATAATCGTGTTCAGAAGTATAAGCAAATATCAACTGTGTCTGTAATTTACAGTTTTTCACAATCATTCTTTTCTATAGTTCTGGGATTATTAGGTATGGGTGCAAAAGGACTTTTAATTGGAAAACTCATAGCCATACTAATAAATGCGCTCCTGCTATGTATTGTGATGATAAAGTTTACTAGTTACAAACAGCATGTATCAACTCGCCATGATGAAAAAAAAATTAGCAATTAGACATAAGGCTTATCCACTTTATAATATGCCGTCTCAATTGCTTAATACAGCATCTGAGCAGGTGCCAATAGTATTGTTTTCATCATTTTATGGTGATTTTCTTACTGGTGGATACTCAAAAGCCTCATCACTAACAAAACTACCATTAGGTGTTGTAGGTAATGCGTTTGGCCTTGTTTTTTATCAGGAAGCAAGTCGTATAAATAATGGGTCAAATCATGTTGAGTTAAGAAAATTTACATTATCAACATATCGAAAGCTCCTAATTGCGTGTATACCTCCATTGTTTGCATTATCAGGATTTGGTGATGTTTTATTCAGCTTTGTATTAGGTAAACCTTGGTATGATGCTGGCGTATATGCGTCGATATTGTCTCCGTGGTTTATGTTGACATTCATAACATCACCGCTATCCACTATACTTTATATTAAAGAGAAACATGTTCAAAATATGATTATAAATATTACTCTATTTGCATCAAGAATTGGCGTCGTACTATTTGGCGCTGCTATAGGATTTGCATTCACAGATACATTGATTGTTATGTCGGTAACGGGTTCAATTATATGGTCTGTATTGAATTCATATATGTTGAAGCTTGCAGGAGTGAGATATCGTGAAAGTGTTATTCCGGCAGTTACAGTTGTATCTTTGACAATTATCATTGCTAAAGTAATACGTTATGGTATTGAATCAATCATGTAAGTAAATAAAAGAAGATATTAGGGAGATATATAATGAAGATTGTTACAGTTATTGGGGCTCGTCCTCAATTTATCAAAGCCGCAGTAATATCGAGGATTATCAGAAAGAAGCATGATGAGGTAATCATCCATACTGGTCAACATTATGATCATAATATGTCAGGTATCTTCTTTGATGAACTGAATATTCCAGAACCCGACTACAATTTAGGGATTTCAGGGGGGAACACATGCAGAAATGACTGGTGCTATGTTACCAGCTATAGAAGCTGTTCTAAAGAGAGAAAACCCCAATATGGTACTCTTATATGGTGATACCAATTCGACGTTGGCAGCTGCATTAGCAACGGTTAAGTTAAATATCCCAATATGTCATATCGAAGCTGGAAATCGATTGGGTACGTTGACTAACCCTGAAGAAATCAACCGTAAATGTACAGATCATATGTCAACATTACTAATGTGTTGTACGCAGTCTGCATATGAATCACTTGAAAAAGAAGGATTGTCTGATAGAGCATACTTGTTGGGTGATCCCATGTATGATGCTTTCAAGTATTACGAGAAGAGAATTTCAGAACAAGACTTTATAGGACTTATGGGATTGAATGGAGAAAAATATCAGTTACCTGAAGCGTATTATTATCTTACGTGTCATAGAGCTGAAAATGTTTCTTCTGATTACAAGTTAATAAATATTTTGAGCGCAATGAACACATTAGACTTACCAACAATATACCCTGTACATCCAAGAAATCAAAAACAGATATTGAACATATGCAGTAAATATAATCTTAATAGTATCATACTTATTAAACCGGTTGGCTATAAAACTTCTATTGGATTAATACGAGATGCAAAAAAAATTGTGACTGATTCTGGTGGTGTACAGAGAGAGGCATTTTTCGCCGGGAAGCAATGCGTTACAATATTTGATTTTGTAATATGGCCAGAAACTATGGTAGGAAATATGAATCAACTGTCAAAAGCAGACAAAGATGAAATTCTTTATAAATTATCTTGTACACCTGCACCAATAATTGATTATCAACCGTTTGGTAATGGTGAGTCAGGAGAGAAGTTATTAGAAATACTATCAACTGTAGATTATGACAAAAGGAATGAGGAGCAAAGTATATGAAATTTGCAATGATTGGATGTGGGAGAATATCACCGAACCATATAGCAGCAGCACGAAATTGCAACATGGATATAGTTGCATTATGTGATATTGTACAGGAAAGTATGCAAGATAAAGTACTGAAATTCAATTTACCAAATTCAACTAAGCTCTACACAGATTATGAGGAAATGCTGATTGCTGAAAAACCTGAGTTGGTTGCAATAGCTACTGAAAGCGGTAAACATGCGGAGATTGCTATAAAATGCATTGAATATGACTGTAACCTTATTATTGAAAAACCAATTGCTTTATCTCTAAAAGATGCAGATCAGATAATCGCAAATGCAAAAGAAAAGAATCTTAAGATTTGCGCATGCCATCAGAATAGATTTAACAAATCGATTCAAAAGATTAGAGAAGCAGTTGAGTTGAAGAGATTTGGACGCTTATTTCATGGTACAGCTCACGTGCGGTGGAGTAGGGACTATGAATATTATTCACGAGCAAAATGGCGGGGGACATGGGCGCAGGATGGTGGTGCATTAATGAATCAATGTATTCACAATATCGATTTATTAAGATGGCTCATGGGTAATGAAGTTACTGAGGTTATTGGCATGACAGATAAGTTGAAGCACGATTACATTGAAGCAGAGGATATGGGACTTGCATTACTCAAGTTTAAAAATGGTGGGTATGGCATTGTTGAAGGTACAACCAATGTCTACCCAGTAAATCTTGAGGAAACAATATATCTTTTTGGTGAAAAAGGCACTGTGAAAGCAGGTGGTCATTCTGTTAATATTATTGAGGAATGGCGTTTTTCAGACCTCCTTGACAATGCAGATGAAGTTAAATCAGAGTTTCATGAGAATCCTCCAAATATCTATGGATTTGGTCATATACCACTGTATAAAGATGTTGCTGATTCAATAGTAAATGACCGAGAGCCATATATTTCTGCTGAAGATGGAAGAAGAGCATTGGAAGTTGTGCTAGCGATTTACAAATCTGCTGCTGAAGGTGTTAGTGTCAAATTGCCTCTAAACGATTGTGAAACGCTACATTTTGAAGGTAGGTTTGATAGATGAAATATTTTGTACATGAGAGTAGCTATGTTGATAATGATGTAAGAATTGGAGTGGATACAAAGATTTGGCATTTTTTGTCATATTCAGAGTGGTGTTGAAATTGGTAAACAATGCATTCTAGGTCAGAATGTCAATATATCAAATAATGTATGTATAGGTAACAATGTTAAAATACAGAATAATGTCTCAGTTTATGAAGGGATTTGTATAGAGGATTATGTGTTTTGTGGCCCATCAATGGTATTTACAAATGATTTAACTCCAAGAAGTAAATACCCTAAAGGCGTCGGCGAGTTTAAGAAGACGCTTGTGAAAACAGGCGCTTCAATAGGTGCAAATGCAACTATTGTATGTGGGAATACTATTGGAACATGGTCAATGATTGCAGCAGGTGCAGTTGTGACAAGGGACGTTGAAGATTATTCGTTGGTAGCAGGATTACCAGCACGACATATGGGTTGGGTTTGTGAATGTGGTTCTCTTATAAATGATAAACTTATATGTGAAAAATGCCAAAGAACATATGTGTTGACCGATGGTAAACTTAGTCAGAATGCCAATTGTGTAAGGGAATAGGAGAGAGTAATGGAGTTCAGAGATTTGAAAGTACAATACCAGAAATACAAAATGCAGATTGATGCTGGCATCCAAGAAGTACTGTCAAATGCAAACTTCATCAATGGTGAAGAAGTTATAACTCTGGAGAAAAGATTAGCTAAATACATAGGAGTAAAACACTGTATTTCGTGTGCGAATGGAACAGATGCACTTTCGCTACTTATGATGGCGTGGAATATAGGAGAAGGAGATGCAGTGTTTGTACCTGATTTTACTTTCTTCTCAACAGCCGAAATAGTTTCATTCTGTGGCGCTACACCAGTGTTCGTTGACGTAAATAGAGATACATATAATCTTGATACTAAAAAACTGGAAATGGAGATTTCTAGAATAATAGATAATGGAAATTTAAATCCAAAAGTTATAATTCCAGTTGACCTTTTTGGTTTACCAGCAAATTATGAAGAAATACAGCGAATTGCAAATAAATATGGTCTTCTTGTTTTGGAAGATGGTGCACAAGGATTCGGAGGTAGTGTCATGGGCGAGAAGGCTTGTAGTTTTGGAGATGCTTCAACAACTTCATTCTTCCCTGCAAAGCCTCTTGGGTGTTATGGCGATGGTGGTGCAGTATTTACAAACGATGATGAATTGGCAAAAACCATTCTTTCTATTAGGGTACATGGAAAAGGTGATAGTAAATATGACAACATTAGAATTGGTATAAATTCGAGATTAGATACGATTCAAGCGGCTATACTGAATGTAAAGCTGTCAGCTTTTATCAATCATGAATTAAGTGATGTTATTGAAATAGGTAATAAGTATAACGAATATCTTAAAGGTACAGTCGAAATCCCGTTCATTCCAGAAGGCTATATATCATCTTATGCTCAATATACAATAAAACTTAATAGTAGTCATGAAAGAAATCAACTAAAATCCTATTTAAGCAGCAGAGGCATACCGACGATGATATACTATCACAAACCAATGAGGAAACAGGAAGCTTTTTCAAATCTACTAGTAGGAGATGAAAATCGAGTGACGGATGAATTATGTGAAAAAGTTCTGTCATTACCGATGCATCCATATTTGGAGGATCAAGATATAAAGTCAATCAGTGATGCCATAAAAGATTTTATTGCCAAGAACAGAAATTAAAATATTAACAGATAATCAATGGAGCCAGCTATACAAAAGTCAAGATAAATCATTAAAATAGTCAAAAGTTTTTGTAAGTAAAAAAATGCATAGCAAACAAAGGTATCGGATACCAGAGTGTTGCAGTTATTAAAGCAGATAACAAAAAGTTTCTTCGGTTTTCATAATAGCAAATACAGTGTTAATCATGTTCTTAGCGACATTGCAAACAGCAGAATTGTGGTGCTTACCTTCAATCCTTTTCCGATCATATTTGCGACGAAATTGATTGTCTCTGGTCTTTCCAACACAAGCAACTCGTGTGGCGGTGAATATGGCAGTTCTAAGGTATTTGGAACCACGTTTAGATATACGACACTTGTTAGATTTGAAATCGCCTGATTCATAAATGGATGGATCTAGGCCTGCAAAAGCTAAAAGTTGGGCAGGTGTTTGAAATCGATGTATATCACCAATTTCACCAAGAATTGTTGCACCAACTATGTTACCAACACCTGGAATTGAAGTTAAGAATTCAAACCCATCCATGAGTTGTTCAAGGTGCTGGTCGATGGTATCTATCTGCTTCTTGAAGTGCTTGATGTCTTCAAGAACTGAATTAATAAGAAGTTCGTTGGATAAAGAACAATTACCAATGGTTGATTTAGCTAAAGTCTTTATGAGCGCAGCAGCACTTTGTCGATCACCTTTGATTCTGATGATTTTCACAAGAGATTCAGTGTGCATCCGAGCAATCTTCTGCGGTGTTGGATAATGTGAAAATAAGTCGACAGCCCATAAAGAATGTTGTTTGAAGTGTTTGGCAAACTCAGGAATATAATCTGAAGAAGTCTTGTAAACTCCATTTTAGACTTAGACATAAGTTTAAGTTTATCAAGTCTTAATCTAGAGAGTGACTTAAGTTCAGAAGTTGTGTATAGTGTAGATATATAGGGTTTGAGATGCGTGTAATTATGCATGATATATCTACAGATTGCTAAGCAATCAAGTTTATCAGTTTTAGTGTTTCTAAGTGAATATGCCATTCTACTGTGGTGGGTGAGAATTGGATTAATCATATACACGTTGAAATCAAGAGAGCATAGAAAATCACGGATGTTACCGGAGTAAATGCCGGTTTCTTCAAGCCCTATATGGATGCAATCACCCGGCTCCATATGGGAAGAGATTTCCATGTGGAGTTTTTTAAATCCACCAATAGAGTTCTCAATAGTAAAAGCATCGGTGAGAACCTCACCGTGTTCAGAAATAATTATTACATCATGTTTTTTTTGAAGCAACGTCAATACCAATAAAAAGCATGGTAGACCTCCTAAAATATATTTAAACATTGTTTGACCACAAACTAAGATTCGGATTACCTTGTAAATAAAACGTCAAGCGTTAACCAGCTAATTAATCCTAAGAATAGTAGTTGTGGGTATACCCTCCATTAAACAGTCAAGCTGTAGGTAAAACATGAAATACTCCACAACGTTTATCAAATATATTATAAAGGAATTAATATAAATCAGGAATTAAGAAAGGAGAGTATACAGATATATAATTACTATATATTTAGTATACAAGGATAAAATGAGTAGAGAATATAGAATTTGCAACACGTGTATTATGGATACATCTGATGAAGAGATTACATTTGATGATTGTGGCAGCTGTTCACATTGTCAAAGATTTGAGACAATAATTAAACCTCAGTGGCACCCCAATGAAGAAGGGGAGAAAGAGCTTAATAGTATTGTTGAGGGAATAAAAAAAAGAATGCAAGAATAAGAATTATGATTGTATTATTGGGTTGAGCGGCGGCATAGACAGTTCATATCTAGCATATTGGGGAAAAAAAGTAGGATTACGTATGCTTGCCATTCACGTGGACGGTGGTTGGAACTCAGAGCTTGCAGTAAAGAATATTGAAAATATTTGTAGAAAGCTTAAAATTGATTTGTATACACATGTTATTAATTGGGAGGAAATGAAGGAACTTCAATCAGCATATCTTAAATCAAATGTAGCGAATCAAGATGTTCCTCAAGATCATGCATTTATTTCGGCGCTATATCAATACGCCATAGATAATAATGTGAAATATGTTCTTGGAGGTTTCAATTATGCAACTGAATCTGTTTTACCAAGTTCATGGGGCTATAATGCGATGGACAAAAAGAATTTGAAAGCTATTTTTAAGAAATATGGAAATGGGAAATTGCGGACATATCCTACCACTAGTTTTTTTTGAGTATTACTTTTATTATCCATACATCAAAGGTATGAAGGTGCTAAAACCTTTGAATTATATGTATTATAACAAAGAGGAAGCAATAAAAATCCTTGAAAATGAGCTTGACTGGAAGTATTATGGGGGTAAGCACCATGAATCAAGGTTTACAAAGTTTTTTCAGTCATACTATTTACCAGAGAAATTTAATTATGACAAAAGACGGGCCCACTTATCTAGTTTAATTCTTGCTGGTCAGATTACTAGAGAACAGGCTCTAATTGAAATGGAGCAAAGTGTTTACACAACAAATGAATTATGCGAAGATAGAGAATATATATGTAAGAAACTAGATATTTCGGTAGATGAGTTTGACAAGTTAATGAATGCACCGAAGAGATTATACTCGGATTTTCCTTCTGATAATAAACTAAGACTGTTACTATATAAGATTAAACGACTTATTAGTAAAAAAAGATTTAGTGTGAAAGTTTCTGGTGAGCTGTTTGCGGATATTTGTGATCTGTTAACTTGGATTAATGAATGACTTATTAGTATGCTGGAGGTAAAATGATTGTTATAGTTGATTATGGCATGGGCAATATTGGTTCAATTGGAAATATGTTAAAGAAGATTGGTGAAAAAGTGATAGTTTCATCAGATGTAGATGTTATTCAAGATGCAAAAAAACTCATTTTGCCGGGTGTTGGAGCATTTGATTATGGTATGAACAATATTCATGATTACGGATTATTTGATATCCTAAATGAAAAGGCGCTTGTTGAGAAAGTACCAATTCTTGGCATTTGTTTGGGCATGCAACTTCTTTCAAATGGAAGTGAGGAAGGTTCTGAAAAGGGGTTTGGATGGATTGATTCAGACACCATTAAATTCCAATTTCCGGATAATGACAAAACTTATCGCCTGCCACATATGGGCTGGAACTATGTTGATGTGAAGAATTACTCAAATATTTTCAAAGACATGAGATATGATGATAAAGGCCCTAAATTCTACTTTGTTCATACATATCATGTTAGATGCAATGATTCTTCAAATGTACTTTCAACAACATATTATGGCAGAGATTTTCATTCAGCAATTTATAAAGATAATATTATGGGGACTCAGTTCCATCCTGAAAAAAGTCATAAGTATGGCATGCAGTTGCTAAGAAATTTTGTGGAGATTAAATGATATGCTTGAAACTAGAGTTATACCATGTTTGTTGATTCGTAACAATGGATTAGTGAAGACGATTAAATTTAAGAAAGCAAGGTATTTAGGTGATCCAATTAACGCAATCAAAATATTTAATGAAAAAGAGGTAGATGAGTTAATTGTTCTAGATATTGATGCAAGTCTTGAAAACAGAAAACCAAATTATGAGATGATTTCAAAAATCGCATCAGAGTGTTTTATGCCTGTTTGCTATGGTGGGGGGTATTACTTCAATTGATGAGATAAAGAAGATATTTAGTTTGGGTATTGAGAAAGTGTCAATAAATTCAGCAGCACTCAAAACACCTGACATTATTAAGAATGCTTCTGATATGTTTGGGTCACAGAGCATTGTCGTTTCGATTGATGTCCGATCAAACTTCTTTGGTAATAAGATGGTCTATACAAAAAATGGAAAAGGCCTTTCATCAATAAAACCTGTTGAATACGCAATGGAAATGGAAAAAATGGGAGCTGGTGAGTTATTAATCAATTCTGTAGATTATGATGGCAAAATGTCTGGCTATGATATTGAGCTTATAAGGAGTATTACTGAGGCGGTAACTATACCAGTTATAGCATGTGGTGGCGCCGGAAGCTTAGTCGACTTAAAGAATGCGGTAGAACAGGGGGGGGGCATCTGGCGGTAGCAGCGGGGAGTATGTTTGTCTACCAAGGCATACACAAAGCCGTTCTGATAAATTATCCTTCTTCAAACGAACTATCCGATCTCTGGAAATAAAATTTATTAAGGATTAGCTATGAGTAAACATAAGTGGGATTCAAGTCATTTCATCAATGGTCTATTATGGAACTACAGCAGTATGATTGTGCTTGCTGTTGGCGGGATAATGTTCAATGCGCTCATTGTATTGTTCTATGACGTAGCAACGCTAGGTTTATTTAATCAAGTATATGCATACTATATTGTGATTTCTCAAATCTCCGTATTTGGTATTCATTCTTCAGTATTGAAATATCTCTCAAATACTGGTCAGGAGTCAAGTAATCATATTCTCGCATCAGCAGTACTCAGTGTACTTGCTATATCTCTAGTTGTTACATCAATAACTTATTTAGTATGTAAGAGTCTTATAAATGATGATAGATTGATAAGAGGCATGATTTCTGTATTACCAGCGTACACTTTTTTTTTCCATTAACAAAGTTATGCTAAATGCTTTTAATGCAATGTCTAAAATGAAAGAGTATAGTATCTTTCAAATAATTAGAATAGTAAGTATCATTGGCAGTATCATTGTGATTTATCTATTAGGTATACCTCCAATCTATGTTTGTTTGAGTTTAACTGTTAGTGAAATTATTCTATTTACACTAATCATGGCATATTCATTTCAGACGAATCTAATAAAATGGACTATTTCATTCAAATGGTGTAAAAAGCATATCTTGTTTGGAGTTAGAGCACTGCCTTCCTATGTAGTATTGGATTTAAACTCAAAAGTAGATATCATTTGCTTAGGTATACTGGTGGCAGATAATACAATCATAGGTATATATTCCTTTGCCGCACTGTTTGTAGAGGGATTTTATCAATTATATGTTGTTGTCAGGAGAAGCATTAATCCACATATTGCCAAGATGTATAGGGAGCAGATTATAAATCAATCACTGTTTAATAAAAAAGAACAAAAGACTACTGCATATTACTGCACTGCTTATGAATTTACTACTAATCCTTGGTGTATATATCATATCTGTTTTGATTGGATATGAGTATTTAGCAGCAATACCATCATTAGTCATTATTTCTGCAGGTATATCTATTAATAGCTACTACATTATACTTGGGAATACAATGTCCCAAATAGGTAAACCTGAGATTGAGTCAATGATCAATTTAATAACTGTAAGTGTGAATTTGTTTCTAAACATCTTTTTGATACAGCAATGGGGAATGATAGGAGCGGGTCTAGCTACATCAATATCCTATTTTGTTTATAGTATGATTCTTAAGAAATATGTTACTCAACATTTTGGTCTACTTTTGGTATTGGGGGAAAAATGAAATTAAAAAATTGGGCACACACTATTTGCATTCGCAAGCATACTTAGTGTAATAGCATATTATTTGGCGACTAAAAACAGTCAGTTGATGTTAGAAGGTTACAATATAATGTTTGTTATTGTTCTAATAATCACTTGTATGGTATTTGGTAGCATATTTATCAATAAATATCATGAGATGAAGAATGACGATATTATAAAGATTATTGTGGTAATACTCATAAGTATGATTGCAGTAAATCTGATTGTGTTGAATAGTACACAATACAATCAGTCCAAACAATCCAATTCTATATTGGAACACTTTCTTAGTTCTGGCGGTAGAAAAATGGAAACCGTCACAGTTGATTATTATACGTATTTAGCTAATTTAGGACCTGTATTCTATGATATCTTTACAGATAAAACAATCTATATTGATGAAAGTGTTAAAGATGATTATAGGATATTCCCGTTTAGACACATGAAGCCCGTGGTTTCCAGGTTGTTTGTTGAGGATGAAGATTATCTTATTGAATATTTGCATAACAGCAAAAGGCAGGTTATTCATCATTACGATGAGGAGGGGAATGAGGAGCTACTTCTGTTGTTTACAGGAAATGATTTTGAGGATTCTAGTAATGTATATATATTTGAGAGAAATGGCATAATTATAGTGTTGCCAGATAAATATGAGGTTATTAATAGAGAAAAACTGAACCATGGTATGTTATTTGAACATGTTACTGAATATAAATACAAAACTATTATTTTAGAGTTGGAAAGTGACAAAACGATTGAGAGAGTGATGCCAAGCAAAACGGAAAAAACGATGTTGATTTTTCTATTTTTTGTTTTTGCTAGTGGATTTGCACTATTAGTTCCACTTATAAGAGTTAAACCGAAAGCAATGAATTTAGCGATTTTGATTGCTTTTATTGTTGGTGCAGTTTTACAAATATGCGTTGTGATGATAATGGGAATCAGTGGAATCACAATAAATCTGAGAAACACAGTGATATTAGAGATTATTCTGTTATTAAGTTATAATATCTTTTTTCATATACGCGAAGGGACCAAAAAGAAGTACAAGATTTCATATTTGAATATTGCTCTTTTATTAATGGTTTTTAGCATTATAGCATACTTCTCAATAGTTCCTTATACATTTCTATCATATGATTCCTATATGAATGTATTGGTGGGCAAAGAAATTGCATATATAGGTGCTTTTCAGAATACTATAAGTCGACTTACAATGTTTTCATTATTGAGCCCGTTATGGCAAACAACAGCTTCTATGTTTGGTGTGCCACTTAATTATGCTATTCAGCCGGTATTTGCTTCGACGGGGATACTTACTTTGGTATATTTGCAGATTAAAATACTCAATAGAAAAGGAATCAGCAATGAAATATCAACTATGCTAAGTATCTTAGTTGTTGCTAGCATATTTACTGTTCCGGAAGTTATAATAAATTTCACTTGGATACTGAATAATCTTGACATTGGTATAATGTATGGAATTGCTATAGCTCTTTTTATCAGATATCAACATTATGAAACGAGTGCTTATCTATATCTTTCATTTGCATTAATCATCATTACTGGAATCGTTAGAATTGAAGGTGGCGTATTTGTGATATTACTCTTGATACTAGTATTTACTTCAAGTGTTACGCTCCATATGAAAAAGTCATTGATAACATTGTGTTCTCTAATATACATGTTCTTAAATCTATATTATTTTCTAAATATAAAGGATATAGAAGAGGGATTTTGGAGCCCTAGGAACGCAGTGATTTCTTCATTTCTCCTAGTTGCAGTTATGGTTATTGTCTATCTTGAAAAATATTGGCGTCAAAGATTTAACATTTTAGTTGAAAACATTGATTTATTAATGTTAATTACAATAATTGTCTCAGTGATATTTATGTCGGTACTAAATCCAACGAAAGCTATGCTAAACGCAGGAAATTTAATGATGAATGTAGTATCTACAGGTTATTACGGTATTAGTTTTATAGGAGTGCTATTAATAATTGTGTGTTACCAAAGTAAAAAGATAATCATTAGCAAGGAATTACGATTTCTTTTGATAAATATCAGCTCGTATATTCTATTAATATTTCTTATGATGCTAATAAGTATACATAGTAGTAGAGTGGGGTATGGTGATTCCACTTGTAGAATGCTACTACATATTACACCAACCGTTGGCATACTGCTGACACAAATTTTAACGGAAACTATGGTACCATCAAGAAGGAGGGTCAATAATATAAATGGATAAGATTACTAATGCAGAAATGTTGAATCCTAAAAATATAGTACTTACAGCATTGTTTTCTATTTTGTGGGCAATCGTAAAGTATCTACCTTCTCCATGGTTTAATTCAACAAGGTATGTCATACTGAAAATGTTCTGTAAAAAAATTCATTCCAGATACATTGGAGAAAATGTGACAGTGTGGTTTCCATGGAATATTGAAATAGGCAAAAACGTTTCAATAAATAATGGATGTACCTTAGATGGAACAGGAGGCATCATTGTAGAAGATTCTGCAAGAATAGCCACAAACGTAGGAATTTTAACTGCTGATCATGGGTATGAAGACAAAGATATATTGATTAGAAAACAAGGTTTCAGAATTGCACCTATTATTATTGGCGAGGATGCATGGATAGGTGCTTCTACGAATATAACTAAGGGCGTTGTGGTTGGAAAAGGAGCTGTTATTGGGTGCTCAAGTGTAGTAACAAAAAACGTACCAGATTATAGTGTAATTGCGGGGAACCCTTCAAAAATAATCAAATATAGAGTCTGAAAGGATAGTTAAATGTGCGGAATCTTTGGAATGAATAATCTAGAGGGTGGTAGTTACTCAGATTATAGTATAGGTATTAATAGATTGTTTCGTTTGTCGGAATCACGAGGGAAAGAGGCGGCAGGTGTTTGCTTAGTTAATGAATCAAAGATTACTATTTGCAAAGGATCTCTACAAGCAACCAAGTTCATTAAAAGAAGTGAATACAGAAATTCACTTAAAGCACAATTTGAACTGGCAAAAGAGTATAGATTTGCTATGGGACATGCAAGAATGATTACAAACGGCAGTTTAGACAATTCAAATAACCAACCTGTTATTTATAATGACTTGGTTGCTATTCATAATGGAATCATTGTCAATGATGATGAGGTGTGGAAGAAATATATTGATATTAAGCGCTATGCTGAAGTTGATACGGAAGTGTTATTAGGACTTATTGAGCATTTTTACAAAGGAAATTTAATCAATGCTTTCATGAAATCAATGGAAGAGATAGAGGGTAGTGTTAGTATAGCATTATTATCAAAACATACGGATGACTTATTGTTATACACAAATATTGGATCACTATATGTTTTGACTAATCAAAGTAAAACAAGACTAGTATTCGCTTCTGAGCGATATATATTAGAAAAAAAATTCATAGAAGCTGAAAAAAAAGCATCAGCTTTTGATGTACCTTCAATCTTCAAAATTAATCCCGATTCAGGTATGTTAATAAATTTAAAGACAAATGATATTAGATATTTTGACAAAAGTAATCATTTCGGTAATCATGTTGAAGGTGGAAAAGAAAAAGAAATTGAATACATACAGATGAATTCAATCAAACAAGTCAGTGATTCAATCAATTTAAATGTAAAATACTCTGAACTAAAGAAATTGATGGGTGTTAATGAATCAAATATTCGTAATCTAAGAAGGTGTACTAAGTGTTTGCTTCCTGAAACATTTCCTGGCATCACATTTGATGACAAAGGTGTATGTTCTATGTGTAATACATACTTACCGCAAAAAAGCAAAAATATTGATTTATTGATGAAAGATATTGCCTGCAATTCGAAAGAGACAACAGGAGCAGCTAATTATGATTGTTTAATACCTGTTAGTGGTGGTAGAGATAGTTGTTATAGTCTCCATTACGTTGTGAAGGAACTTGGATTAAAACCAGTAGCCTATACTTATGACTGGGGTATGGTGACCGATTTAGCTAGAAGAAATATACAGAGAATGTGCGCTGAGTTGAAGATTGAGCATATACTAATCTCAGCAGATATTGGTAAAAAAAAGGAAAAACATCAGGATGAATGTTGGGGCATGGTTAAGAAAGCCTAATATAGCAACAATTCCGTTATTTATGGCAGGTGACAAGCACTTTTTTTTATTACGCACAATTGCTAAAAAAAACAAATGAAGATATCTAATATATTATTTGGTATGAATCCCCTGGAGGAAACAAATTTTAAGGTTGGCTTTACAGGAATTCGTGAGAATCGTGATGATGGCATTTTTTATGATTTGTCCACTGGCAACAAACTAAGTCTGTTTAGTTACTATGCGAAAGAAGTTTTGAGAAATCCGTCTTACATAAACACATCGCTTATTGATACACTTATTGGTTTCATGTCGTACTATATGATACCTAAAAAATTATTTGCAGCTATTTGACTACGTGAATTGGGATGAAAATCAAGTTGTAAACACAATTATCAATGATTATGGGTGGGAAAAAGCGCCTGATACTGATGCGACATGGAGAATTGGCGATGGTACAGCACCATTTTATAATTACATATACTACAAAATCTGTGGCTTTTCTGAGTTTGATACGTTCAGAAGCAATCAAATACGTGAAGGTAAGATTGATAGAAAGACTGCTATTGCTAGTATATACCATGAAAATGAACCAAGAGTAGAAGCATTTAAATGGTATTGCGATACTATTGGAATCAATCCAATTGAGGCAGTTAAAGTAATCAATAACCAAAAACCAATTTATGAGAGGATATAGGATGAAACAATTGATAAGATTACGAGATTACAACAATGTCAGCATAGTAATACCTGCATACAATGAAGAAGAAGGTATTAAAGACACTTTAGATGAATTGTTGGGTTTTGATATGATAAGTGATATGGAAATTATAGTAGTTAACGATGGCTCTTCTGATAGCACTAATGAAATTTTATCAAATTACAATATGATTAAAATCGTGCAGCATAAACTGAACAAAGGATATGGTTCATCAATTGTTTCAGGAGTCAAAGCATCAACAAAGAGTATTGTTGTTTGGTATGATTCGGATGGCCAACATAGCCACGTGATCTAATTGCTGTTATAAACGAATTGATTGACAATGAATATGATTATTGTATTGGTGAAAGAGGAGCTGATTCTTATATTGATCATTCTAGAGTGTTTGGAAAATGGATTCTTAAGAAGTTTATTCAAATGATGATATTAAATCGAACTATGGATTTCAATTCAGGGCTTCGTGCATTTAGAAAAGATGTATTAAAGAGATATCTTTCTCTTTTGCCAGAAAGGTTTGGTGCATCAACAGTAACGACATTGCTAATGCAGGAACGAGCTTATTATGGTGGGTGTGTTCCGATTACTGTTAGAGAAAGAGTTGGCAAGAGTTCTGTAAATCAAATTAAAGACGGATTTATGACCATGGGTTTGATATTTAATGTTGTAATATTGTTTAGACCGATGAGTGTGTTTGGTGCTTTAGGTCTTATTTCTATACTAATCGGCAGTGTTTACGGAATTACAGAAGCACTTCAATATGGACTAGGTATTCCCACGTTAGCAGCAATTGTTATCATATTTGGATTTCAAATACTATTATTTGGAATAAGTGTATCTCAAATAAGTAAAATGAGAAAAGAAAGTTTGGAGAAAGAATGAAACAAAACGAGCAAACATGTAAGGTATGTGGTTATCAGCATTTCAGAGATAAGATGACATTGGGTGAATACTCCATTATTGAGTGTAATAGATGTGGATTTGTTCAAATTCAAGATGTTGAACTATATGAAAAGTACGATTACAGTGAAAAAATACTTTATGAATGCAAAATACTACGATAAGGTAACTATAAAAAAGGAGAATCAACGTAGAAGGAATATATTATTTAAATACTGTATATTGAATAGCAGAGTCATAGATATTGGATGTGGTTCTGGCGACTTTGTTTCATACATTGATAGTTACTATGATGCCTATGGTTGTGACTTTTCTGACTTTGCTATTGAGACTGCACAGCAAAAAAAATCCCAGTATTTCTCATAAATTTCGGGTCGGAGACGCAAATGAAGGAGTTAGTCGGGAAGTACTTTTTGATGTAGTATGTTTATGGGATGTAATTGAACATGTACACGAACCAAAAGCAGTATTTCTTCAAGTGCTTAATTCAATTCACAATAACGGTTATATAGTAATGTCAACCCCCAATATTGGCGCCTTGTTTGCCAAGCTCCTAAAAAGTAGATGGCCTTTTATGACACCGCCAGAACATGTTAGTTTCTTCTCAAAGAAAAGTATGAAAGCACTTGTCGATGAATGTGGCTGTGATATCATAGAATGGTCAACAAAGGGCAAATGGGTAAATATTGCATTTGCTATGTACAAGATAAATCGAGTAAGACCGGATACTATTCCAGAGTGGTTTATTGATAAGTTTAGTAAGGGAATATTGAGTAAATTAAATGTTTATGCTCCAACATATGATATCCAGTATGTTGTGATAAGCAAGAAAAACAATTGAACTTAGGAGAATTATTGTATGAAATATTTTATAAGTATTGTAACAGTAATACAGATGATTATTGTGATACTGCTGTGTTTTCTCAACCAGGACATTAGTGAATTAAGTGTACGTATTAGTGAGGTTGAAAGCAATACAAGCTTAATTCACAGTGACATTGAAACGCTTGAGAATAGTCAGGTACTATTGAACGAGCAAGCCAAAATGATTAATGAGTTTGACAGTAGGCTAGAAGCGTTGGAACATCATATGTATGTTAAAGATAATGAATACTTCATTGTTGGCACCACGATAAGAAATGAAGGTGAAGGTTGGTATGCAATTAATGAAGATGGGCATAAACCAATTGGTATTACTTCAGTTGAAACAACCAACGAGGCCATTATTATTAATTATCAATTGATTGATCAAGTCGTCTCCTTTTCATCAGATCCAGATGAAGTTATGACTAGTGAAGGTTATTCCGTTGGTGCATCGGTTGGCCTTGATAAAACAGCTATATATATATATGATGAAGATAATAATAGGATCGATCCTAATACCTACATTAATAGCTTGGGAAATATATGGATTTATGGAGTTTTTATTGATTACATTGAATGATAGCAGATTATACAATAATTTGGCGAGAGAAGAGTGTATATGAGAGTATTATTAGAACGGGGTCTTAGATATTCGTTAAGTTTAATTTTTATATTAATCATTATTTCATCCAATATTATGAAAGTGGTAAACGTAAGGGATATTGTTGCGGTCAATATTGCATTGTCAGATTTGATTATACCATTTGCAGTAATCTTATTACTGTCTTCGTTCATAGTAAATAAATCCATTGGTGGATTCCGTTATATCTTAATTATGATGTTATTGATAGTGTGGTTGATTATTACTAGTTTACTAGGTGATGCAAACAAATTTATAGTCTCAAATAGCTGGGTATATGTAGTTAGTGAATGGATCAAAACTTTTGCATGTATCGTATATTTTTACATTGGTTATCAAATACCGAATTATGTATCTGTAAAATGGATATTCAGATATTATAGTGTTGGCTATTTCATTTTTCTGAGCTATGGCTATTTATCACTATATGCCTTGAGGTTTGAGATTGACATACCAATTTTACAAGAAAAGGTATCTAACTATTTTCTTGGGACTTATCATGACCCTAATCATGCTGCTACATATATCACTATATCATTTTTTATTCTATTATGTGGTGTACAGATTGAGAAGTTACGTTGTTATAAATTTTTTTATTTAGTACTTATATTAGTGTCATTTGGAACCATTTTCTTGACAGATTCTCGAGCTGGATTAGTAGGATTTGTTGTTGCATTATTAGTATTTTGTATCGTGTCGCTTCGCAACCACTTTAGATATATCATTACTATGATATGGTCATTGATGTTAGCTTTTTTTTCGGTGCATTGATTTTTTTGATGTTGTTGTTAACAGTGGTAAATTTATGTATAGCCTTTATACAGGATTTATTAGGTTTGAGGAAGGCTATGAAATAAGAAAAGGATTAACTCTAGTGGCAATGGAAATGGGGTATGAATATCCAGTAACTGGTATAGGACGCGGTAATTTTATTACAAACTCTCAAAATTATGCAGAGAAATTAGGAGTGGTTATTGAAAGAAATATACCCCATAATACAATCATAGGTCTTTTTTGCTGAGGTTGGTATTGTTGGAATACTATTATATTTTATACCGATTATTATTATCGTTATAATGATTTTTGAGAATCGAAAATATATTATGTCTAATTGGGCTACTTATCGAGCCTACTTTATTTCTATTGTTGCAGTGTTTGCAGGCGTTGGAATACAAGCCTATGCCTTAAATATCGAAAACCGAAGAACACTGTGGTTACTTACAGGCATAATATTATGTTTAGTTGAGCATATGAGAATTAATAGTCAGAACTTTATAGATTTCAAAATATCTAATAGTAGAGATAGAATATTGTTGAGAGACGATAAAAAAAAGACGCCTGAAATTGTGGGATAATTGCTTTCATGCCTGGTTAAATACATTTCTAGCACTTATGGTTCTAGTTGTCTTCTTGGCTATAAAATCAAATGTATACTGGCCGAAAAATCAGGAAATAGTTACTGGAAGTTACTATGAGGAGCTACCAATACTTGAGACGTTTACCGGATTACCAATTGAACTTGAGTTTTACCTTTATACTTATCAAAACGGCTTAGTAGAGCAAGATACTGTTGAAATCAAGTTAATTGAGGTACAAGACAAAGATATACAAAAGATCCAATACGCTTCTGTTTATCCAAGGTGTAATGGTACTTTCAGGATTGAGTTTCGCAAGGACTTTGCAGAATCTCAAATATATATACAAATCGATAAGAAGTCAGAAACGCTTGGAAATTATAGGATTGCACTCAAGCGGCTATTAGCAGGGAATAAAGTCTTATATATGGATCGTGATTATCATATGCTAAATGATGAGGAGATAGTAGATCACTTATATATGAAATGGGAAGATAACGATCAGCTCACCTATGAATCTAAAGTATTTAGACCAAATTATCAGATTTCAAAGGAACGACATTGGTGGTTATTTAAGGTTGAAACTATTGTTTACAATAAGGAAAATGTAATTATAACGTATAGCGTTCTTGAAAATATTGAGGAAGATTACATAATCTGGTTATATGGGAATCCAGATATATTGAATAACATTGATAAAGATAGATATTTACAAAACTATGAGTATTACAGTCCAACAAAAAGTATTGAAACAAGTTCTTGGGAAAAAGGAGAGAAGTATAATATTGTTTATGAGATGCCAAGACATTTTGGCTGGTATAGACTTGTTGGAGGCATAAGCAATAAAGGCAAAACAAGGATAACTGATGATAATACCGGTTTTGATTATGTGGTTTTTGGTTGGTTTGAAGCGTCTAAATATTAAGATAGATTAATTTGAACGAAGTACAAGCATTTGACTCTTCCGGTATAGGGCTGGTGGTACTGCTGATTTTTGTTATAAGTAAGATCTGACGAAGCCATAAATTGGGGGAGCGTCTACAATGAATCCACAAACAGAAACATTCATAGTACATTTCAATATGATGGGACGACTTCATAATAACAAATTGAAGTAAGAGCGACTTGTCTCCTTTGTGTCGATGGTATGAGAAGTGTTAAAAAAAAATAATGCCTATATCGGAGGTATTTAACAGCGATTCCTACAGATGAAGCTGTAAGGGCTATGTGTAAGCCGCTGGCTGGATAGTTAAGGCCAAGAATTATAGAGTCATTTTCTAATAGGACAATTGTGAAACTAGAGAGATCATTGTCTTTATTTGAAGCTTTGGAATGCATGAGGAAGAATGATT
>JDSF01000117.1_pt1 | contig 60694 bp, 65 predicted proteins | sample 199441 | NCBI WGS metagenome assembly JDSF01 (sample SAMN02592751, study PRJNA231836) | bioreactor metagenome | isolation source: continuous culture bioreactor denitrification-DNRA | place: Germany: Bremen
TTCAGGTACAGATTCTTCAGTAGATTGAGAAGCTTCTATACTTTCTTCCGCTTCAAATAATGCAGATATATCATCCTGTGACAGTAGACCATCAGATTCTGTGTTCGAATCCTCCACAGATTTATCAGTAGTTTCTACAGAGTCAGTTGTAGTTTCGTCATTTTGAGATGCAACTAATTTAGCAATTTCCTCTGGTGTCATTACTCTGTTTGGATCAAGCACTGGCTCTTTATCAGCTGATTCCTCTTCACCTTCAAACAAGGCTGGTATGTCATCTTGTGACAGTAGACCATCAGATTCAGGGACAGATTCCTCATTTGTCTCTTGCACATCAGATTCGTTTTTTTTCATACTCTTCGAACAATGCTGCCAACTGATCTGATGTTATATAGCCATTTGATTCTGTTTCAGTAACAGTCTCAATCTCTTTAGGAGATATGCTTATATCGGGATTATAAGTATGCTCATCCTCATTGTCCAAAATGCTATTTTGTGACACAGGAATTTCCTGAGACCCGTCCCCTGCCTCAGGTATTTCAATAGAATTATTCTCATTTATGTTTTCGTTCTCTGGTTTTTCAAATGTATTCTTATCGTTCAATGTATCTTCCAAACATATCACACCCTTATGAAGTCAAAATTACACCAAATGAATGATATTCTATTTATACACAAAAAAAAGACTGTGTAAAATGAAATAACTCAGACGGCTACAAAAATTATACCGCACCTTCATAAGAAAATACATCATTTATATGTCAATTTAAAAAGCCTTCACATAATCATGTGAAGGCTGACATACGAATTGTTTTTTTTATTCTGTTAGCTAAATCTATACTCCGCCAAGATCCCCAAGCGCATACTGCACTAGTGCAACTGTTACAACTCCAGCAGTTTCTGTTCTTAAGATTCGAGGGCCAAGCTTAACACTTTTTGCACCCGCTTCAGATAGGAGTTCAACTTCCTCTTTAGCAAATCCACCTTCAGGTCCAATAACAATTCCGATCTTCTTAACATTTTCAACATCAGCAATAACTCCACCAATGCCTCTTGCGCTCTCATTCTCATACGGCAAAATCACAAGATCATAGTCAGTTAAATTATTTTTCAACTCTTTAATAGTAAGTGGTTTGTCTACAGTAGGAATTCGACCACGCTTAGATTGTTTAGCCGCTTCAAAAGCAATTTTATTCCATCTGTCCAGTTTTTTAGAAGCTGATTTATCATCTTTCCACTTTGCAACAGACCTTTTCATTTGCACTGGAACAACATTTAATACACCGAGTTCTGTTGTCTTTTGAATAATCATTTCAAGTTTATCTGCTTTTGGCATACCTTGAAATAATGTTATATCAAGCGCAGATTCTCGCTTGTTAAGTTCTGATTCAATCACTTTACACTCTATAAAACGCTCTTCTAGAACAACAACTTCACAAATATGTTCAATGCCACGATCATCACATAGCTCTATTTGCTCACCTAGTTCGATTCTTAGAGCTTTAGATGCATGTTTAATATCATCTTTATCCGTTATTCTGGCAATTTGGTTATCCAGATCCAGATTTTCCTTTGGTATAAAAAATCTATGCATAACTACCTCGAAAGTATCGCAGCCCATTCGCCACGACGTCTAACTTCAACAATTTCAAATCCAGAAGCTTCAAGACCGTTCACTACATCATCAACTTTAGTATCAATGATACCACTTGATATAAACAGGCCACCTGGCTTCATAAATGTTTTTACATCTTTTGAAAGTAATATAATAATATCAGCAATAATGTTTGCAACCACTATGTCTGCTTGACCTTGTACAACATCCATCAGATTGCCATGACGTACATCAAATCTCGAATCCACTTTGTTTCTTTCAGCATTTTCTTTTGATGTCATAACAGCTGCTTCATCTAAATCTACGGCTACAACTGACTTTGCACCAAGTTTAGCCGCTGCAATACCTAAAATGCCACTGCCACAACCTATATCAAACACATCAACATCTGGCGTTACATTCTCCTCAAGCATTTCCATACACATACTTGTAGTCTCATGTGTACCAGAACCAAACGCACCGCCTGGATCGATTTCTATAATTAATCTGTCATTGGTTTCTGAGTAATCTTCCCAGCTTGGCTTAATGACAAGTTTATTGCCAACTTCAAACGGCTTGTAATGTTTCTTCCACTCGCTGTTCCAGTCTGTGTTTTCAAGTTCTTTAAGCTCGACTGAAAGCGGTCCACCTTCAAGACCAAAACTTTCAATTTGAGCAAGTCTTCCTTTTAAATGTGCAATTTTGTCTTGAATGTCACTTGATGCCACATCAGCACCATCGAAGTAACACTTGACCACAGCACCTTCGTATTCAAGATGACGCTTCACTTCCTCAATATCAATGTAATCCCAGTCAGATTCTTTGCTATTCGTATATACAGGATCGTTAGGATCCTCAATCAATACACCTTCAGCGCCAATTTCATAAAGCATATTACTTACAGCTTCTGATGCTTCTGATGTTGTTTTAACCTTAATTTCATACCACATAATTCGACCTCCGCTTATTGTATGTAAAATCAGTATGCAATTATATCATTACATTTTTAGTATGTCATCTATTTCCTGATCAAGCTGATCATATTCATTGTATGCAGGATCAAGAACGGCCCCTGCCTCTTGTTCTTCCTCTATTACCTCTGACTTAAACGACTCAATAGGATTCAAACCAAGGCTCTCAAAAGGATACTCTTCCATTGCCTCAGCTATATACTTATCAAAGATTTCATCTCGAACTAAACGTCTTCTATTATCTGGCTCTCTTTCGGATCTACGCTCAAGATATTTGATAACATTTCTTAACTGCTCCTGAGGCATTTTAAAATGAATATTCATCATTTGTTCGAGGACTGCAACCATTGGAGTTGGAACTCGAACCATCTCTTCTGAGATATTCAATATTCTTTCAGTTGCATAATCACATAGATTATCGTAGAAGTGAAGTCGAGTGGCCTCACTTTCATGAATCTTTCTTTTTCCTAAGAGCCTTAACCCTCGACTTCTATCATATGCATCTAACCAAACATGAGAATGCCATCCCACCATAAGTGCCCAATCTTCTGGATGTCTTACAACATCTCCAAATTTCTGAACAATTTTATCTGCTTGAAATGTACTGCCGCTTAAACAATGAGCATGTCGAAAGCTCTTTGTGTCTCCAGCATGTAAACAGTCTGGCAAAATTGCTCCCACCATAAGGGGATACGGTGTGAGCCCCTTGTATTTTTTTGATAATTCTATAGCGAAAACCATATGTAGTGGTAAAGCTGACATAGTTATCCTCATTTCAATACTTGATTATTACTTTACATTAGTATAAATATTGTACTTCACTATTTTACCACCCTTTAGCTTAATCAAAAACTAAATTCATAACGTTTTCCTTGCTTATATTGAAAGCTTTACGGAATCTTTTCAATTTTTATGTTGCGTTGTTCGAAAAAGGCGTGTATGATGAGAAGGTTGAATTTAGAATCCTATGCGTTACGTTTAGGATTTCCTACTGAGAAAGGAAGGACTTTATGTCTAATGTAAACTCGCATAGAGATATTATGAATATAGCTGTTATTGCCCACGTTGATGCGGGCAAGTCTACTCTTGTTGATGCTCTATTATCACAGAGTAATGTTTTTAGAGAGAACGAAGCTGTTGTTGACTGCGTCATGGACAGTAACGATCTTGAAAGAGAACGTGGAATCACAATTTATGCAAAAAACTGTGCAATTGAGCACGATGGCCTAAAAATCAATATTGTTGATACACCTGGTCACGCCGATTTCTCTTCTGAAGTTGAACGTATTATCAAAACTGTAGACTGTACAATTCTACTTGTAGATTCAAGTGAAGGCCCAATGCCTCAAACTCGTTTCGTTCTACAAAAAAGCACTTGAACAAGGTCTTAAGCCAATTCTTATGATCAATAAGATTGACAAAAAAGATCAACGTGCTGAAGAAGTTGTTGATATGACGTTTGATCTATTTGCTGATCTTGATGCAACTGATGAGCAACTTGAATTCCCGATTCTATACGGAATCGCAAAAGAAGGTATCGCAAAAAGAGAAATGGATGATGAAAGTACTGATCTTACACCTCTCTTTGATCTTCTTAAAGAACACATAGAAGTTTACCCGAACCGCGATGAAGAAGATACACAAATTCAAATTTCTTCTCTTGACTACGACAACTTTATTGGTCGTCTTGGTATTGGCCGTGTGACTCGTGGTACTGTTAAGAAAGGCCAAACAGTTTCTGTAGCACGTCGTGACGGTTCAGTTACACGCGCTAAAGTTGGTCAAGTTTTAATTAACGAAGGTCTTAACCGTGTTGAGGTTGATCAAGCTGGTAGTGGTGAAATCGTGGTACTATCAGGTATTTCTGATATTATGATTGGTGACACAATTTGTGCACTTGATAACGTTGAAGCACTTCCAACAATTGAAATTGAGGAACCTACACTAGCGATGAACTTCCTAGTTAACGATTCTCCATTCTGTGGTAAAAGTGGTAAGTTCCTTACATCACGTCACGTTAGTGCACGTCTTGATAGAGAACTTGAAGTTAACGTTGGTCTTCGTGTTGAAGAACTTCCTAATAAAGATGGTTTTAAGGTTTCTGGTCGTGGTGAACTTCACCTTTCGATCCTACTTGAAAGCATGCGTCGTGAAGGTTACGAACTTGCAGTTTCTAAGCCTGAAGTACTTCTTAAGAAGGTTGATGGAAATACACTCGAGCCTATCGAGCAAGTTATTGCATCTATGCCTGAGGAATTCAGCGGTACTGTAATTTCAAAACTGAACCAACGTAAAGGTGCTCTCGTTGGAATGGAACCAATTGCCGGTGGTTACACTAAGATCACTTTCCACGTCCCTACACGTGGTCTACTTGGATACAGAAGTGAATTTATTAATGATACACGTGGTGAAGGTACAATGGTACGTTCATTCCACGAATACGCACCTTATCTTGGTGAAATCGAAGGTCGTCTAAACGGCGTTCTGGTTTCTCAAAATGCTGGTACAACTATGGCATACTCACTGTTCAATTTAAGTGACCGTGCTCAAATGTTTGTCGGCCCTTCTCTTGATGTATATGAAGGCATGATCATTGGTATGAACAGTCGTCGTGATGATATGGTTGTTAACGCATGTAAGAATAAGAAGCTTACAAATGTACGTGCTTCTGGTACTGATGATGCCGTTAAGACAATCAGCCCAAAAATCTTTACACTTGAGGAAGCCCTAGAATTCATTGAGCATGACGAGCTAGTTGAAATCACACCAGATGCGATCCGTCTAAGAAAGAAAGTTCTTAACGCAACTGATCGTATGCGTGCTAACAAAAAAAATCACACAATAATTCATAATAAATTTAAAGCCTTCACAGTTTTCTGTGAAGGCTTTTTTAATGTGCAAGATTGCTTTATTCTTTATTGTATTTTTCATATACAAGTTGAACAAGTCCAGTCGAGTACTCTACCACATCTTTAAGCTTCAACTCAAAAGGCGTCTTATGCGGTTGAAATAGAGGTATCCCCCCACCCAACATTGTCGGAATAACAGAAATTATAAATTCATCTATTAATCCTTCATCCTGAAATGTTTTAATCATTTCTGAGCCACCAACAAGCCAGTATCTTTTTTGAAACGCACTCATTAGTCTCACGTATCCATTTAACTGGGTTCACGCTTACAAACTCTACCTGATCATGTTGGTCATAAAACCGATTCGTGAAAACATAACATGGTTTATCGGGGTATGGAAAATCTCCAAATCCTAAAATCTGCTCATATGTATTAGCGCCCATAATGACAGCATCAACTGTTTTATAGAATCCAAAGTACCCATAATCCTCACCATTTTGCTCAACACACGAAAGAAAATCTACACTACCATCACTAGCAGCTATGTATCCGTCTATACTTTGAGCAATATAAAGAATGACCTTACCACTCATTTATATCACCTCACTATATTTATCAAGAATTCGTAGGGCTCTTAGTGTATTCCATCTGCTCTCTGACCCTGTTTTCTCCATATCAAAGTAAACTCGACCTGCATGTTTGTTTTGAACGGTCCACTTACCACTTTTCTTTTGCTTCTTACATAGAAGTTCTAATGCATCATCAAGCCGCTCATCGTATTTGACGTTATGCATTTGGAACTGATCAAGAGCTTTCATTACATCAAAGAACCACCTCGGCGGAAAACTAAACCTAGTAAAGCTGACATTCATGGGTTCTTCTGTCCTATGCGACTTATAAAGTTTATGACTCAGCATAAACTCAAGACCTGCATGAATCAAATCATCTAAATCAACATCCGATTTGAATCCAAACTTTTTCGATCTTTCAAGTGCATCTAAAACACTTAATGTTGTATGAACAGAACTATGGTGATCCCCACCATTATAATTGCAATTCCAACCACCATCACTCAACTGAGTTTGCTTAAAGTAACCAAGCATACCAGCCATACGTTCGTCGATTATTTGAAAATGACATAGCATTGAAAGCACCATAGCTGTTACACAAACATCCGACACTTTTGAAGTCACGCCAATGTTAATACCCCTGTCAGTATAATACTTTTCATCTAGGTACCTCATGAGCGCAATTTTCGGCACTGGATGTTCAGGTGGAAACCCAAGACGCATCATCAGCATTAATGTATAGTGTGTTGATATCCATTTAGGTGAATAAATCCCTCCACCCCAAAGTCCATCATCACCTTGCTCATCGAGGAGCATTTTTCCCCAGCCAGACATTGAGATTTCATTTTGAAAAGTCTTTAGATTCACATTCGTCTTCAAAATATCTCTGTGTACTTGGTACACTATTGATGGATCACCTTTTAATAGCCAATCAATCGTTTCGTCGTTTGGATAAATATACTTGTGCATCATGACTTCACCTCGTTAAACGCTCCACCTGTCTTTGAATTTTAACGCTCATTACCATGTTTAAAGTGCCCAGTAACTTTTGCCAATTCCAATTGGACATCAAAGTCAGACTTATTCTCGACTTTTCTCATAAATTTACTTGCTGCTTGACCACTCAATATCTTTATTTCTTTATTTTGCCAGTAAATAAATACTTTCCCTGACTTAGTAACCTTATATTCAAATGGATCTTCTTTTAGTCTATCGCGTTGATCTATCATTATTTCTCCATTTCATGTCATTCTCTGACAATTAAAGTTCCTGTCTTACCCTCAATACCTTCTTTGGCTTTTTCAAGCGAAGTGATTAGAGCTTTTCGATTATTTCCAGACATCGCAAACTGAAGCGCAGCCTCTACCTTTGGCAACATTGACCCAGGTGCAAAATGCCCTTCTTGTATATACTTCTGAGCCATTTCTGGGTTTAGTTTTTCTAGCCACTCCTCATTTTCCTTACCGAAATTAATCGCTACCTGCTCTACTGCAGTAAGAATAATTAAATAATCAGCTTCTATTATCTCTGCTAGCTTAGAGCTTGCAAAGTCCTTATCTATTACTGCTGGAACACCAACAAGTGCATTTCCTTCTTGCACAACTGGGATGCCACCACCACCGACTGTAATAACAATTTGATCGCTTTCAATCAGTTTTAATATAGTATCTTTTTCAACCACATCTATTGGCTTTGGAGATGCAACCACTCGTCTATATCCTCGTCCAGCGTCTTCAACCATATGCCAACCCTTTTCATCCATTAACGCTTCAGCGTGAACGAAGTCATAAAAGTTTCCAATTGGTTTAGTTGGATGTTCAAATGCTGGGTCATTCTTATCAACAATGACTTGAGTTATAATCGTACTAACTGGTCGTTTAACACCTCTATTAACGAGTTCCTCTCTAATCGCATTTTGAAGATGGAACCCAATGTACCCTTGGCTCATTGCACCGCATTCAGGGAATGGCATATCTGGAGTATTTGCCTCCGACTCAGAAGATGTTAACATTGCCAAATTGATCATGCCAACTTGCGGTCCATTACCATGGGCTAAAATAACCTCATTACCCGCTTCAACAAGGTCGACAATTGGCTTTGCAGTGTCTTTAACAAGTTTCAATTGCTCCCCAGGTGTTTTTCCTAACGCATTACCACCTAATGCCACAACTATCTTTTTCATAAATTCATCCCCCTTTTGTATTACTTTAGCACACAGTTTTTTATACCCAACAATAAACCTATGATGCTAATTGGAGGTTTTTTTGTGATCAACTAACAAATTATGTTAGTCAAATTTAAAATAGGCACTGCATTATCTAGTTATAATGCAGTGCCCTGTTTTGAAACTTTACATATTTTCTAAGAAATAGCCTAGGGCACTGTATGCAATCACTGGTCGAATGCGTTGTGTGTCTCTAATAGCTTGTTTCTCCATCCCAGCAATACCGTGTTGAAGAAGCGCCACATTGTAGCCTCTTTCCTCTGCGCCACCGTAAGTGAAAGTAATACAATACTCTGCAGCAAATCCTGAAATCACCAAGAAATCAACACCATGTTCCTTTAAGATGGCCTCAAGATTCGTTTCCCAGAACGAATTAGAAAACTTCTTTTGCACACATATGTCAGAAGACTCTACATTTATAGAGGCGTGTACGTCAAAAGCTTCAGAGCCTTCACCTTCACCCACCTCAAGATCTTGAATTACTATTACTGGAAGACCTTTAGTCCGATACATCTCAGAAACTTCGTTTATGTACTCAGCTGCATCCAGGAATATTTTCTTTTCCTCTGTTGATTCATAACAGCCATTTTGCATGTCAATAATAAGTAGCGCAGTTTTCATTTAGTCCCTCCTGTTGGTCAGTTCAATCATGACTTCGTTTACTAGCCCCTATATCCATTTTGAACCAGAAACATATGTTCGTCAACAGGAATTTCTACCCATTTTGTATACTATACAACCAAGGTCGATTTTAGGGTGCTATCTTCGAAGTCAAATCTGTCAATTACATTTCTACTAACATTGTGCTCACAATCAAATGATTCCTTTATTCGATCTGAATCACCATCTAAAAATTCTATTTTTATCATAAAATCGCCCCCTTTTTTCTTATCGTATCAGAAATAAAGGAGGCTTTCAACTATTTTTAACGATATATTATTTTTATTGCTTTCCGTCTTCCTCAAGTCTCTTATGAATAGATTTAAGTTCACTTAAAATCTCATCAAGAACATGATATATATGATTTAACGTTTTTTCCTCTGCTATTTCTTTTTGGTGCTGAGTTTTTTCATCTAAGTGATAAGGGTTTCCAACATGATCTTTATTCATAGTATCCCTCCTTAAACAATTAATACCCATTACTTTGTTTCTGAGATCAAATACTTAAATCCAAGTTAGTAAATCCAAGTTAGATAGTAATTTCTATTTCATTTCCATCAGGATCAAGTATGACACTTTCATAATAGCCATCGCCTGTTATTCGAGGATCACCTTTTACTATATAACCATCTTCACGAAGAAGATTTGTGAGTAGATCAACATTGGTTCTACTTCCAACCGAAATCGCCATATGATGTATTCCAATCGTGTACTCATTACTCACTTTCTCGTCAACTCCAATTTTCTGCATGAGCTCTAGTCTGCATCCATCATCAAAATGAAGAAAATAGGACTCAAACCCTTTCTTATGATTAGAGTATTTCTCATTGGAAATCCCTTTAAAATACGTCATATAGAAGTGTCGCATCTCACTAAGCTGTGTTGTATATATGGCTATATGTTCTATTTTCATATTCACTTTTACTCCTGACTAGAATTCTTTATATTCTGACACAATAAACTCATCAGGTGTACATATGTTTTCATACAAAGCTTGTTCTTTTAATGATTTATAAAGTTCTGCATGAGTCCCATAAAAATACGGATGAACAAATAGTGTTCCTACACCAAACAATAGACCCCCAAGTATATACCATCCTATAAAGGACAAGTCTAAAACGAAAATATCCATTTTCTGACCGTCAGTCATAGCAGCACTTAGTTCAAGAGCTCTTGTGTGACCAATACCTGGATTTTCAGCGATAATATACGGCACCATTCTATACGCATAAGCTTTAATTATTCCTGGAACAATCAAAAGTAGAGTCCAAAGAAGTATTATGACACCTCTATATAGCATGGTTCTCACAACGTCCCAGTACCGCTCTCCTTTAAATGAAAACCCCATAGAATTTAGGTCAAAGTCTTGATCTGTTGTTCCTAAAAAGAACTTACGACACCCAACCTCAAGTGGATACCCTAGCATGACTCTCAAAGCAATTGCTACAAGAATTGCAACAAATACAAAGCCTACCATTCCAGTAATTAAGAAAGGTAAATAGGCGGGCATTTCCGAGAACATTTTCCCACTTTCTACGCCGTTATTAAAATTTCCATTTATGTTGATTCCGCTTGCACCACCGTTACTTGACCCACCGCCTCCACTAGTAATGAATGATAAAACGAGACCGACGAGAAACATTTTCCAGTATCCTGTTTTCATGGTTGCTTTCGCTTTACTCTTCAATTCTGCTCTTGTCCACATAACGTCTCCTTTACGATGACAGTTTATCTATTAATATTAATGCAATACTTTCAGCCTTCTCATATTTATATTTCGTTAAAGCACTAAGAAGTCCTTCTATTTCATCATCAAACTCAGGTGACCATTTCTTACTTGAGAGCTTTTCAACAGTTGCCTTACATGATTTAACATCCCCCATAACCACACTAGGCATGAGTTTAAAAATGTGTTCACGAAGTTCATCGTTATCACCAAGACGGATCACTCTTTTGTCTATATCTTCACTCGAATTTCCAGCATTGTTTTCGATATATGGTCTTATGTCGTCTAACACCATTCTGAGTTCCTTTGCAAATTCGTTTACAATAGAGTCGATTTTATAAATAACCCTATCTCTAATTGCATACTCCAGTTTTTCAGCAGCCTTTTGCAATGATTTGGCCCCAATGTTACCCGAAACCCCCTTTACAGTATGAACGGTTCTTCTAGCCATTTCATAGTTTGACTCAGCAATTAGGCGTTTAACTTCTTTACTTAATGACTGATTGTTTTCATAAAACTTCAATAAAATTCTATGATACAAATCCTCATTACCAGTTACTCGCATTAGACCGTCTTCAGTATCTACAGCTTTCATGTTATACCGTTCAGATATACTTTCAAATGTATTTTCAGGTGTACTATCTAAACCTTGTTTACTTTCTAATACTAAGTCTAAACGATCTGTATGATCCAGTTCAGTCTCTAATCGAACACCTGCTGTTGAAATGTGTTTGACAAGCACTTCAAAGAGTTCAACTGGAGCTATTGGTTTAGTCACATAGTCAGTGAATCCTTTAGAAATAGCCTTTTCTTTAGCACCATCCATAGCGTCTGCAGTCATTGCTACAATAGGAATTCCACACATAGGCTCACTAAATCCTCGAATCAGCTCAGTCGCCCTGTACCCATCTAATATTGGCATTTGCAGATCCATAAGAACCAAATCAAACGAATCATCTTCTGCAAGAATGTCTACCGCTTCTAGTCCATTGTTCACGCATATCACATTTATATCCTCAGTTTCAAGAAGATCTTTCGCAACGATTGATTTATTTCATTATCTTCTACAAGTAAAATTTTCGCACCAGAAATATTATCAATACCGCCCACTTCTACTTTCATGGAGTTATGAATATGACGTCCAGCATTTCCAAACTCAATATCTAGACAATTCATGAGTGTATCTAAAAGCATAGATTGAGTGATTGGTTTAATGAGGTAGGCATCCAGTTCATATTTTTTGACTTGATTTAGAACCTCTTCCCTTCCGTAGCCTGTTGCCAAAACTAACTTTGGCGCTGTTGAACCAATTGACTTAAACTTTTTTACAAAGCTCTATTCCTGTTGTATTCTCAAGCTTCCAATCGATGAGAGCTAATCCGTATAAGTTTTCTTCTTTAATGCTTTCCAGATACAAACTCATTGCTTCATCTTCCGTTGAAGCTAAATCTACATCAAATCCTAAATTGACCAAATACATTTTAATGACTTCAAGGAAACTCTCGTTGTCATCTACAACAAGCACCTTCTTATTCATGATCTGACTTGCAAATTGTCCAATAGATTTGATTTCTGCTTCATACACATCAAATTGTGCAGTGAAATAGAACTTACTGCCTTTTTTCAAACTCACTCTCAAAACCAATTTCTCCTCCCATCAATTTAGACAGGTTTTTACAAATAGACAGACCAAGCCCTGTGCCTCCATATTTTCTAGTTGTTGAAACATCTGCCTGTTCAAAAGATTCAAAAAGTACTTCTTCTTGTTTCTTTGTCAGACCTATCCCTGTATCTTCTACTTCAAACAGTAACGTTACTCGGTCATTATCACGGCTTTGTAGTTTCACACGTACGGCAATTTCTCCATATTCAGTGAACTTAATAGCATTGCTTGTTAAGTTCAAAAGGATCTGGCCTAATCTTAGTGGATCACCAATCAGATTGTAAGGCATGTCAGCATCAACATCAAAAATAATCTCAAGTTCTTTCTCATGAGCTTTCAAAGAGATAATGTCAGCCAAATCTTTCATAACTGTATTCAAGTTAAACTTTATGTTTTCAATTCTAAGTTTGCCTGCCTCGATTTTTGAAAAATCGAGGATATCATTAATAATTCCAAGTAGATTTTTCGACGAACTCTCCACTTTTGACAAATAATTTCTTTGTTTGTCTGTTAACTCCGATTTTAACGTTAGGTTTGTGAGTCCAATAATTGCGTTCATAGGTGTTCTTATTTCATGGCTCATGTTAGCAAGAAATGCGCCTTTAGCAATCGTTGCATCTTCTGCAGAATCTCTTGCTATCTTTAACTCTTCAAACACCTTGGCATTATTAAGAGCAATTGCAGCTTGAATTGCAAATGCTGTCCCCCACTTCACCAACTCACTTGTGAAATAGTTAGGCATATTATGATCTAAAGTTAAAAGTCCAATGACTTCATCATCAAAAATTAATGGTAAAATCAACCGCGAACGGATTTTCGACGCCTTAAGGCCATAGGGCTCGAAATAGAATCTGTTATCCTCAACTACATACGGATTCTTACATAAAATGACCTGAGAAATCAATGGATGTTCACTACATGCAAACTCATAGCCTATTAGGTCGTCATCTTCAAATCCAACTGTGTAGATTATTTCGTAGCAATCATTTTTTGCCGTTTGAATTGTAGCATAATCAAATGGAATAACCTCTCGAAGTTTAGAGACAATCATTTCAAGTACTTCATCTCTAGCCAGAGTACTACTTAATGCCAAGGATGAGTTATACAAAACTTCCAATTGACTTAAGGCCTGATTCAAGTTCTCCTGTGCAGTTAATCGTTCTTTGTTTTCAAGTTTTAGGACACGCATCCAATATAGGGTTACGGAAATCATTAATAGAAAAACAAGAGCAACTTGGAAAATAACTCGATACACGCCACTTAAATCCACCTTTACTTCTACACCACTCCATTTATTTATAATGTCAATTCTTTCTGCTTCAGATATTGAATCTAGTCCTTTACTAAGAATCCCTTTTAAAATAGGCCAATCGTCACGTACTGCAAATGCCAGACCGTTTTCGTTCTCAATGGTGTTTGCAACACGGACATTACTAATACCTAAGGTTTTAACTATATGATTTGAGGTCGTGAGATTCCCAATATATATCTCCGCTTTATTGGTTGCAACAGCGAGTAACGCTTCTTCAGCAGTATCATACAGAACAGGTGATAGGTTCATGTTTCCCGATACATATCCATGATGTGAACTATTTCTTTGAACCGCAACTTGGTATTTTTCAAGATCACTCATTTCAAGATTACTCTCAAAGTCATTTCTTGTATAAATAGCGCGTTGAAACTTAATGTAGGGCTCTGTGAATATGAGAAACGACTTCCTTGACTCTGTTAATCCAATACCAGGAAGCACATCAATCTCTTTCTTTTGAGCTTTATCCATCACATCATCCCACGATGTCACTTCAACTGGCTCCATGTTGATTCCCAGTCTATGATTAAGAATCTTCACATAGTCAGCACAAATGCCTTTATAAACACCATCATTATCTTTAAATTCAAACGGTACAAACTCTGGATCAAATCCTACTCGAATATGTGGATGTGATTCAATGAACTCTAATTCTTCATCTGTTAACTCCACTTCAACTGGTGTAGCATTTACCATTCGACTGGTGGCTAATATAAAAACGAAAAGGATTACTAGAAGTAATCCTTTTTTTTCTTTAAGTTTCTCAAATTCATAGCAGTACCTCACTGAACTCTAACTTGAGTCTTCTCTTGACTTTCTTTTGACTTTCTTTTTGACTTTCTTTTTTGACTTTCATTTTGATTTACCTCTTGAGCTTCTTCTGCAATTCCTTTTGGTGCGTGTTTTTGACAAAGATCTGATCGGCGATCAGCATATTCAGTCGAGATTGTATTGAATTGCTCGTTAAGGTCTATAAAGGCATCGACAACATCTGGATCAAAGTGTCTTCCTTTTCCTTTCACAATAATATCCATTGACCTTTCATGTGAAAGCTCCGATTTATAAATCCGCTTGCTTCTTAGTGCATCATACACATCTGCAAGAGCTATAATTCGTCCTGAAATAGGAATTTCATCTCCTTCAAGACCTCTTGGATAACCACTTCCATCCCATTTTTCGTGGTGAGTCATTGTAATTTCCCATGCCATTTTGAGAAAGGACTCTTCACCTAGTTCTTTCTGCGCTCGTTCTATAATGTCCCCACCATATATGGTATGGAGTTTCATTTTCTCGAACTCTTCTTCAGTAAACACACCTGGTTTCAATAACACTTCATCTTGTACGCCTACTTTTCCAATATCATGTAAGGGTGCTGACTTCTCCATAAGGTTTATTGCTTCTTCAGATAAATATGTCTTGAATCGCTCGTGTTCTTTTAAATGTTCTGCAAGAAGCAGGGTATACTTTTGAGTTCTTTTAATGTGTTTTCCAGTTTCGTTGTCTCTATATTCAGCAAGAAGTGCCATACTTTTAATGGTAACGTCTTGTGTTACTTCTAGTTCCGAAGTCCGTTCTTTCACAAGACTTTCAAGATGATTACTGTGCATTCTTAGCTGAAGATGGTTCCTTACCCTTGCTTTAACAAGTTCTATATTGAATGGTTTAACAATATAGTCAGCCGCACCAAGAGCTAAGCCTTTCGCCTCGTCCCTAGTTTCAGATAGTGCAGTCAAAAAAAATAACAGGAATATCTGAGGTTTTGGGGTCTGACTTCAACATACTACAAAGTTCATATCCATCCATTTCTGGCATCATAACATCTAACAAAACCATATCAGGCTTTTCTACTTCCATAATTCGTAGTGCTCTAGATCCACTGGTTGCAATTCTTATTTCATATTCGTCCGAAAGGGATTCAACCAGAATATCAATATTTTCTTCGGTATCATCAACAATTAGAATTTTACAATTTGAGATATCCACACTGAACCTCCTATTAATAATTCTTTTCGACTATCTGATACCTCTTTCAAGCCTGCTTTATTCAGCATTTGACCTCATTCGACCTTAAACCGACCTATTCGAATTTCGGACAAAAAAAAGAAACGACTGACAATGCAGTCGTTTCAATATGTTGAATCTGTGAAGTTACATATCTTAATATTATAAAGATTACTCGTACTTGATAGCTTCAACTATATCAAAGCTTGTAGCTCTTTTAACCGGTGATAAAGATGCAATGATTCCAAATACTGTGCCGACTAGAATTGATATTACCACTCCAGTAAGAGGGAAGTCATACTGTAATACAAATCCAGAAACATTCATAAGTTTGACGAATCCATATCCCATCCAAATACCTGACAAAGCCCCTAATAGTACACCCATTAAGGAGATCATTAAACTCTCATACAGAATCATCTCTCTTACTTGTTTTATCGTCATACCAACTGCTCGTAGCATTCCGATTTCTCGGGTTCGTTCAATAACATTCATACTCAAAGTATTCATAAGAGCTATAAGTGCAGGAAGAGCAAGTAGCCCTGTCATTAGATACATGAACATGTTACGTGTACTGTTCCCTTCTTCTTGGAACTCTAGCCATATTTCATAGGATAGTACGCTAAAGGTTGGATAATCATCCATAACACCAACAAGGTCTTTCTCTACTGATTTAGCATTTGCATTTTCAGTTCGATTCACCATGATAAGCGCATTATTATAAACATTATAGTCAAGTTCAATGTTTTCATGACTCATATAGGCCGTTGCTGATTTGGAATTCAAATAGTCTAGTCCAATACCTGCTACTTTGTAAGACACCTTGCCATTTAGTGTACTAAATACAATAGAATCTCCTACGTCATATCCACCTTGAACTGAAAGGGCGCCATTAATAATTACGCTCTTACTAGACTGAATTGCCTTGTACGCTTCTTCTTCGTTATTAGAAAGAAAAGTCAGTCCAGACAGACTACGATACGACTCTACATCGATACCAATCATACTTAAAGGAATTTCTCCTGCTTTAGCATCTGACTGACGTAGTTCGGTAATCTCTTCTACACCAGTAATACTCATGATTTTTTCACTTAAGTCTTTCCCAGCACCAACACCGCCATCACTACCTAGTATCATTGCATCTTGAAGGATCAAGTAGTCTGAACTCATACTTTTTCGCATATACCTAACAGACCATTTGTGAATGTAGATGCCATGCCTGTGACAGCTATGATAAATGCGATACTGACCAACATAGTGATCGCGGTATTAGATGATCGTTTTGCTTCACGCAAAGTGTTTTCACGCGCCATGATCACTGTTTGATTTTTAGAAACCACTACAGGTAATTTCATAATTGGTTTTACAAGCACTGGACTCATAAGAATTAGAGCACCCATAAACAGTATCGATCCCGTAAACACTAAGTAAGCACTGTCTATAAACAGTGTAACAAATGCCCCAACAAGAAGAACCATACCAATCCAAGTCGATACACTTGGCTTGGAATTCTCATGTATTTTAACACTTGGCCGAATTGCGTCAAGAGGTTCCACGCTTGCTGCTCTTTTTGCAGGAATTAGTACACTTATTATTGGTATGCCCATTCCTAGAAGAATCGACAACAAGTATAAATACATTGGAAAGACAGGGCTACCAATTTCAACATTGAATAGTTCCTTCCAGATTGGTTGAATAACTGGAATAATAATTATGAGTAGAAAGTATCCTGCTACCATTCCAAGCAAGGTTCCAACAATGCCTTGTAAGGCGCCTTCAATAACTACAATCTTTAATATATCAGATTTTCTTGCCCCAAGTGTTCTTAGCATACCAATATCTTTAGACCGTTCCGCTACCGAAACTTTGAATGTGTTATACATAATGAAACCACCCATTGCAAGTGCAACAAACCCAAAGACTGTAAAGATCATATTTCCCATTTCTATTATTGCTGTCCATTCATTTCCGCCAGCATCGATCGCTCCAAACGCATATCCTTCTTCGAATTCTGCCTTTAGTTCCTCTCGCCTTACATCATCATCTTGTACAGATTCATCAAACTGAGCAATTGCCGCACTAACTTGACCTTGTAAATTGAATAGTTTCTGCGCTTGAGTTAATGGCATATACACTTCTTCTTTACCAAGAGCAGGTGCTTTTGGTAAGGTGCCAATTATCTCAAATACCACTGCGCCATTTGCTGATGGAAGTGTCACTGAATCTCCTAGTTCAAGTCCAACTTTGTCTAAGAAGGATCGTCTAGCCAATATAACTTTCTCGTCGCCTTCTTGAATCCATCTACCCGAATCCAAATTAAGAGGCAGAGCTTTTTTTGAAGTTTTGGGATCCCAACCATTCACTATAATTTTTTCAATATAGTCCCCTTCATTTGTTGACATTTTGTACTTATCTCCAAGCGAAAGTGTTCGTTCTAAAATTGGTGAGACAACGTAAATGTCTTCTTGAGATCTCAACAAATCTAATTTGTCATCATCAAATACCAACCCAAGTTCATGGGTTAACAGAATATCGACTTGATGTACTGATTCATTCATACTTTCATCGAAAGCTGCGTTTAAAGCTGGAATGAGACCATTTAATCCAAATATAATCATTACGCCAAATACGATTGAGATTGTTGTTAGAACTGTTCTAAGTTTTCTCCCGCGTAAATACCTCATGGCTAATTTCAGTGTCATAAGATCACCTCCTGTATTAAGCCAATTTATTGTCATTGACAATCATACCGTCTTTTAAATGTACAATTCGATTTGCATATGAGGACATTCTAGGATCATGTGTAACCATGACTATTGTCTTCTTCCACTTCTGTGAAACCTCTCGTAAAAGCGTTGTAATTTCTTCTGCTGATTTAGAATCGAGGTTTCCTGTTGGCTCGTCTGCAAGAATAAATGCAGGATTATGAGCAAGTGCTCTGGCAACCGCTACACGTTGCTGTTGACCTCCAGACAGCTGTGAGGGAAGGTGTGTCATTCTATTTTCAAGCCCAACTCTTTTAAGCCACTCTTTAGCTTTCTCGTTAGCTTCATCTTGACTCATACCATCTAAAACTAATGGCAGTGCCACATTTTCAAGTGCATTTAGAATAGGTATCAGATTGAAAAAACTGAAATATGAATCCTATTTCCTGACGTCTTATTCTGGTTAGTTCATCGTCACTCAATCCTTCAAGCGACTTGCCATCAATAGAAACACTACCTTCCGTAGGCGACTGAAGTGCACCAATTAGATGTAGAAGTGTCGATTTTCCGCAACCACTTGGTCCCATAATCGCTACAAATTCACCGTCTTCAATATCAACATTGATCCCTCTTAATGCTTCAACTTGACTTTCACCTTTTCCATATGTTTTCTTTAATTGGTTAACAGATATTTTACTCATCGTTATCCTCCTCACCCTTCTTAACTGAAGGTCTGCCACGCAATTTACTTTCTGGTTGAGGTATTGGCTGAGTCCTTATCTCATCTAGTCTAGCCTCTACCATATCTAACCACCTTAGATCGGCTTCAATTCTCATGCTCGCCTGCTCCATAAGCAGATGTAATGCCAATTCTTTAGACTTATCCATGTTTATTTTGTCGACATTTATTCGGTGTAGTTCTTTATACAAACTGTCTCTTTGTTTATATAAAAGTGCAAAAGGATCAACATAAGAGGTCGCCAAACAAATCATGAGTTTAAGATAAAACTCATCTCTTTGATGCTCAGTTTGAGTCGCCTCCTGTAACCATTTTTTGAGTACCGTTTCACCTTTGTCTGTAATGGCAAATACCGTCTTTTCTGGTCCACCATCTTTCAAAGAAACATCTTCGACTATGAGTTCGCTTTTCTCAAGCCTTGTCAAAGTTGTATATATTTGTGCTTTTTTGACTTCCCAGTTTTTTTTGACCACCAACCAAAGCCATGAATGACTGATGTAGGTCATACCCGTGTCTAGGTTTTTCGCTAATAAGCCCTAAGAGTCCCAATCTAACTGACATAGAACCACTTCCTATTTTCAATCTAGTAACTTGTTTACCCATTTTATATTTTCAATATACTACAGAATAATTGAAAGGTCAAATGAGTTTACAAAGTTTTTCAGCCCAAAAAACGCTAAATAGCCATGAAATGATGTGACTCATTTCATGGCTATATGTCCCTATTATTCATTGTGCTATTCAGCAAGTAGCTCCGTGATCCAATCATAACAGTCTTGCAGTTGTTCATCGTTTATCAGATGCGATTTGTGCTCAAATAAAACTTTAAATTCAGAGTTGTGTTTTTTTTAGAATGTGCATATACAATGCTACATTTGCCCAACCCTCCTTATAATCTAAAGACCTAAGGGCAGGGTAATGTCCATTTTTTTTAAAATTAGTATCGACTTTAACATTCCACAAGTGTACTAAGTCTGTAAAAGGCGCTAACCTCTCAACAAAATCAGGTCCATTAAAGTTTTTATCGATTCGATCTTGTAAGTGAACTCGACCAATATCTAAACACAGTCTAATATTTTTAAAATCCGTTAATAGCTCTGGAAGCAAGTCCGTGTTATATATATAACTGTTTAGAGCATCTAGCTCGAGTATTGGCTTAAATCCTTTTTCATACCCCTGTTCTGAAAGCCACTTGAAAAACACTTTACTTTCGAAAACGAATTTTTTCTCACTATACTCATTTTCAAAATAAAATTCTGAACGGTCTGCAAATCTCCAGTTCGTCCAGTCCACAGTTTCATCCAAAACAACTGGTTTTGGGTAATGTGTTAATATGTAAACTGGTTTAAAAGGCATGGCTCTTTCAAATTCTGAAGTCATGTATGCCAGTGACTCATTTTTGACTTCCGGATTTAATGATAAATACTGTGGATCTCTAAACTTCCACTGATTGTTAAGAACTGGAAAATGAAATCCAACATTTATATTCTCCTGCTTTACATACTCAAGTGTTTGTTTCAATTCATCTATTGTGTCCATATGGCACACTTCTATTCCGTAAAAATCATCTCTATAATCTCTTGACTGCTTTTCAAAATTAAACTTATTAAATTGTCCAATCATGAACCTATTCATACTAAACCTCCAATTATCAATTATAAACTCTAATCTTAAATTGGATATTTATAGTGATTTTCCTTCATCTGTTACCACTTTGATACAAAAACGACGACTAGACTTGTCGTCGTTTTATGAATCATAACTACATAAATGCTCTACTCTGTCTCGACCATTTCTCTTTGCAACATACATAAGCTCGTCAACTTTACGAATTATTTCCTTAATACTCGAATCACTGTTTTCAGAATTCACTTCAAGGACACCTGCACTAAAAGTAACTGTCAACTTAGGAACGCACCATTCGTTTTCTTTAACACGTTCCTTAATTCTTTCTAGCAATAATGCTGCCTCAATACAGTTAGATTCAGGTAAAATTAGTAAAAACTCTTCCCCACCATATCTTCCAATGGTGTCAATCACCCTCAACTCCTTTTTGAAAATGGAAGCCACCCCTATTAGTACCTCATCACCAATTGTGTGTCCATACGTGTCATTCACAACTTTAAAATGGTCAATATCCACCATTGCAATCGAGAAGGATCGTCCATAACGCCTCACTCTTTCAACTTCTCTATCCATTCCACTCATTAAGGATCTATGGTTCTTTACTTTTGTTAAATGATCTGTTGTTGATAATTCAGCTAGGATACGATTGGCATTCATGAGCTTCTCATCGTACTCAATCATTACACAGATTAACACGCCAATAGATCTACTCACTAGAAAAACAAAGGTTATAAGAAGTGTTAATGACAAGTATTGAACACCTGAAAACAAATCTCCCTTCGGCAGGTCGAATGCAGTGTACAAAATTCTTATTAAGAAAAACAGAGCGTTGGCGGCATAAACTATTCCAACAAACAAACGTACAACATTAGGTTTCTCAATATTTGATTTTATAAACAAGAAAGCCATGTATAAATAAATAATAGACAATTCATATGAAATAAGTACAATTCTAAGCATTATATTGCTATTGAAATAGGTAAAATATACAAATAGTACAGTATGTGCAACGAGAAGCATAACAAAATACTTTCTTTTACTTTCACGACCCACCAGCTTCTCTATACCCAGGGCAAAATAAATAGGGCCAGCCACAATAAGAATGTTTGATATAATGATCGTGACAAATAACCCCACATAATCTCTTAAACTCAGAAGTAAGAAACCCACTGCAGATATTGTGAGCCCTATAGTGAAGTCCTTCATGTATTCTCGTTTGTGACTAAATGTAACCACAGCAAATAAGAGGATCAAATTAATCCTCACAACAACACTAATAAGAGACAATGTTCTTGAGTCAAACATTTCTACAAACCACATATCATAACTCCCAACCCACCAATTGGTATCTGTACAATACATATTTACCCCTGAAATCAAAAAAAAAGCGCTAGTCGAAATATTTCGACTAGCGCTTTTAATAATTTTCTTAGTTTAGTCCCATTCAAGTATTACTTTACCTGATTGACCACTAATCATAGTTTCAAAACCTTTTTTCAAACTCAGTGTAGTGCATCTTATGTGTAATAACTTCAGATACATCTAGACCAGATTGAAGCATTGCAGTCATCTTGTACCAAGTTTCGAACATTTCACGGCCGTAAATACCTTTAATAAACAGGCCATTGAATACAACCTTGTTCCAATCAACTGGTGTGTCTGGACCCTGAATACCAAGCATAGCAATTTTTCCACCATGGAACATATTGTCGATCATATCGCTGAATGCAGAAGCGTTACCAGACATTTCAAGACCGACATCGAAGCCTTCCTTCATGTTTAGCTCAGCCATAACATCCGTTAGTTTTTCTTTCATTGGATTAACAACACGATCTGCGCCCATTTTCTTAGCAAGATCAAGTCTGTAGTCATTTACGTCAGTTACAACAACGTGACGAGCACCAGCATGTTTAGCAATTGCAGCTGCCATAATACCAATTGGACCCGCACCTGTGATCAGAACATCTTCACCTAATAGATCGTAAGATAGAGCTGTGTGAACAGCGTTACCTAGTGGATCCATAATACTTAGCACTTCTTCGGAAATAGTAGGATCACATAACCAAACGTTTTGCATTGGAATTGCTGCATATTCAGCGAAGATTCCTGTTCTATTTACACCAACACCCATAGTGTTCTTACATAGGTGTCTTCTACCAGCAAGACAGTTACGGCAGTGACCACAAACAATGTGACCTTCACCCGAAACAAGATCGCCTACATTGAAATCCTTAACTCCAGGACCAATTTCAACGATTTCACCTACAAACTCATGACCGATTGTCATCGGTACTGGAATTGTAGCCTGTGACCACTCATCCCAGTTGTAGATGTGTACATCAGTACCACAAATTGCAGTTTTCTTCATTTTTATAAGTACATCTTGCTCACCAACAACAGGCATATCAACTTCGTCAAGCCATAGGCCAGGCTTCGCATATTTTTTTTACTAAAGCTTTCATTTTATTAGACATAATGCACCTCCTAGGGGTATGATACCATATATTGCGCGAATGGTCATTATATTATACGAGAAACGTTTTCATTTTTTTTGTTTTTTTTTCATATACGGCTCTACAACTCAGTGTTAGCAACGTTTTCAAATGAGGTGTTTCGAAAACACTATTTAGCACATTTCAGCAAACTGGCCTACAAATTGACCTAAACAATAAAAAATCAGCAATTTGTCGGCCATATCCTTTAAGGGATTGCTTCAATTGCTGATTTCTTTTACCTTTTCTATCATATTGTTTTTTGCTTTTATGTGTGCCTGTTCCAACTCGCACATTTTCATCGTGCTTTCCAAGTTTTCCAGCTGAGTTTTTCAAAAGATCTTCACCTTTAATAACTGCAATTTTTTCAGACTTTTGCTGCCTCTTAGAATGCCTTATTTTTTTGCGACTCATTAGATTCACCTCATATACAGTATCGTTAAAATATTTTAAACGTCAATTCATTTTAACATATGTATAGATGATTTGTAAAATCGTTCTTGAAATTCTGTCAACGCTTTTATCTGTTCCTCATTGTATTTGTATTTTTCTCTAGAAACGACGAGTTTTATTTCCACATCGTCCTCGCGTGATATTACCGCAACCACATACCCTTCGAAGGTGTCCAGTGGTTCAAACACACCTATTACGTAGCATCTACTTCTTCTCCGTCGCCGCCAACAGTATTTTCTAAGTAACCATAATTAATAGGGTATATTAACTCATACTCAGGATGTTTTGATCCTAATGGCCTATCCATAACCACAGTTACCCATTGCCCAAGAAACTCCATTCTAGCCTCCTTCACAATACATATCAACATTCGAAGTGCTTTCAAGGTACTACAGGTCTCCTATAAAATTACTAAAATATATAATAATAAATGCACCCTACTATTAGATAGTCAGGTGCATTTATTTACTAAAACATAAATTCAAATAATTGATACTCATATGCCTTTTGATACCCAAGTTTTTTTTCAGCCAAAGCACGCGAACCTGCATTTTTCTCCATACAATCCCAATAAAGATCAAGAGATCGATCGCTTCCATCTTTAACAAACTTTGCCACTGCGGCTGTTGCAAGACCTTGCTTTCTATAGTCCTCATGTGTTACAATATGTGACTCTAACTCACGACCATCGTAAAAAACTTGCAACACAGCTACAGACAGCTTGCTGGTCATGAAGTATGCAGTACCCCATACCGTGTTTGCTATAATTGCCTACATTGCCCCACCATTCAATTACACTGTCCTTGACGAGTTTCAGATCAAGTTCGGTTTGACCTAGAAAGGCTTTATCAACCTTGCAAATTTTATATGAGTCTGAAAGCTTCAATTCTTCTAAATCTAGATTCATACCACTTGGCCTCTTGTATACATACTGCTTAGAGACACTAAGTTTATGATTTTTGAAAATTTTCTTAAGTTTATCGTCCCACTTTGAACTTGTGCCACTAAACTCAAAACTTGATAGGTCAATTTTTTTTTGCGCGTGGTGCAATTATATACTTTATGTAAGTCTCCAAATAATTATTAAATTCATTACTGTTTACATCGCCCAAAAAATAAAATCCCTTAATCCCTTGTGACCAAACCATGGCCGTTTTAGGTTCCATTACATTGTCAACAAACACCCATCCAGGATTATACCCTTCCACAACCGCTTTGATTTCCAGATTTATTCTTTCACCTGTAAGAAGATGAGAGATACTCTTAAATTGAGACTGATTTAGCTCGTAAATCACACTACCACCCCCTATGTTATAGACTTAACATCTTAGTTATATTCTACCATATTCTAGAGCATATTATTACCCTTAGATTAACATTTGAATGATAATTCCGACAACGAGCCTTTGTTCTAAATACTGTCATCTAAAATTTTGAGTCCTCACCCAAAATATTATCACCAATTTTCAGCATATTTCTCGACCAGTTTAATAAACCCATTCATTGCGTTAAATATATGTTTGTCTTTATGAAATACAATTTGAGTGTACATAGATATATCGTTAACAAATGGTATCACTTCAAGATCACTGTTTTCTGATTCGTTTTCAACTGTAATACTAGGCACCATTGAATAACCAAGACCAAATGATACATACTGCTTGATCATATCTACAGATCCCGTTTCCATAGTGTGTTGTTTAATGACACCTCGCTCATTTAGAAAGTCCTCAAACATGATCCGGTAAGAACAGTTCTTTTCCGTCAGATATACGGTTTGATGATTTTTTTTATGCATGGATTCCAAACCGCTCCCTTTCGGGAATATTAAACTAAACTTCTCCTCACACAAAGGAATAGCCTTAAGGTCATCAAACTGCTTAATTGGTTCAATTTGAAACGTTAAATCTAGTTCTCCTTGTCGCACCAGATTTCGTAACGATATACACGTACCATGTTGAATAATCATATCAACCTTTGGGTTTTTTTTAAGCTTAAACTCATGAATTAGGTCATAAATCCTATATCTTAAAAGCGACTCATACACGCCGACTCTAAGAACCTCAGTTCGCTCACCACTTGATTGCATATCCAGAATGTCATCATACTCTGAAACAAGTTTACTGGTTCGCCTATGAAGTGTTTTCCCAAACTCAGTCAAATATATCCTTTTGCCCATTCTGTCAAATAGTGGCACGCCATAATGTTTTTCAAGTTCTTTAATGTGAAGTGTTATTGTCGACTGGGCATAGTTTAATCTCCCAGCCGCCCTTGTAAAGCCTTCTGCCTCAACAACTGTATTAAATGTCACAAAGTTTCTAATATCCATATACTCACCCATCATTTGTACTGATGATATACATCATAACTCTCAATTAGACTAATGTATAGTTATAAACTATCATAAGATCAAACGAACAACAAGGAGGTCAACATGAATAGAAAAATCGGTCCATTTCTGTTGAGTGGTCTAATGATTGGTCCCATACTCGGCAGCGGAATAATCCTTTTGCCCCCACTGGCATATGGCAAATTAGGTACAGGCTCTATATGGTCTTGGGTTACTATTATGGGGCTTGGTGCAATCTTTGCAATGATATTCTCTAAACTTTCAATTCTTCATCCTGGTGACGGTGGTATGACAATAGCTATTGAACAAGCTATGGGGCGCCGTTTCAAACTATATGCATCGCTTTTAATGATCTCAGCTGTAACATTTGGTCCTTCAGCCGTTATGCTAACCGCAGCAGAATACTTAGGTAAACTAAGCTTACTAGAAAACCTTCCAATAGCGATAACAGCCCTCATACTTGTAGGACTTTGTTATGTTTTACTCATGAAAGACTTAAAATTCATTAGCACTCTAAGTTTTGTATTATCTTCTACAATTGCTGTGGTGCTTCTATTAAGTTCAGCAATGGTTCTTACAAATAAACCTGTAACAATCACTCCAATAACTGAAGTGCCCGTTGACTCTTTAGGAAAAGTTGTGCTACTTCTCTTCTGGGCCATTATTGGATGGGAAATTATTGGAAATTACTCAGAGCAAGTAAAAGATTTAAAGAAAACAATACCACTTGCAACACTCATTGGTCTTGTAGTTATAACAACAACCTATTTGATTGTTTCACTAGCTGTCCAAACATTTGAATACTCTCCCGCTTTATCCCTAGTCGATATTTTACTTTCAACATTTGGAGGTGCATCGGTGCTTATCCTAGCACTACTAGTTACAGGACTGTGCGTTTGCACATACTTGCTAATTGTTGGTGCTTTAGCTCGACTTGTATATAGTCTTGCAAACGAATCACATTTGCCGTCAGTATTTAAGTACAAAAACACAAATGGTATTCCAGTAAATGGCGTCCTCTATTTTATAGCAGCACATGCCATTGTACTCATTACTTCACTTTTAGGAATACTTGACATTGAAGCTATTGTTTCGATTGCCAATGGATTCTTTCTGGCAAATGCCTTAATTGGTCTGATTGCTGCAATAAAAATCATTACGAGTCCTGTCTATAAAATTGGAGGAGTTATTCTTTCTGTCAGTCTCTTGTTCATATTAGGATTTTCATCAATTAAAATAATGGTTGCATTAGGTCTGGTTTACTTAATTGCACATTATCTAGACAAAAGACATACACATAAAGATCTGCAAAAAAAATCCTACAGTGCATAAAATATCCCCTCGATCATATTGTAGTGATTTGAGGGGATTCTCCATTTAGTCGTATATTTAAGTTAGTCATATAAAAAGTCGTTTAGATACTCATTCTTAAGTACAGAGTGCATAACTAGATCTTGAAACCGCTCTCTAAAATACGCGTACTCTCTAAGCAGACCTTCTTCTTTAAACCCTAGTTTTTCTAGCGCTTTATGAGAAGCTATATTTTTAGGATAAACAAGGGCTTCAATTCTATTGAGTCCCATTACAGCAAATCCAAACTCAAGCATTGCCTTAATCGCTTCTGTAACGTATCCCTTATTCCAGTGAAACTCAGACACTTCATATCCAATTTCTGCCCTGAAACTCCTTAACTGCATGTTGTGAAATCCACATGTTCCAATAAACGCACCTGTGTCTTTTAAAGTTATAGCCCATCTTATGGACTTTTCATTATCAAAACCTTCTCGAAAAGTCATTATCAACCGTTCAGCTTGGTAAACCTCTTCTAAAGGAAACATCCCATAATACTTCATTACTTTTTTTTCAGAAGAAAAAATTTCAAAGAGTGCTTCCGTGTCATTTAGACCAATTTCTCTCATGATCAACCGATCGGTTTCTATAGCTGGGAAATATTCAAAAGTAAATTCCATCAATCGATCCTCCTGTAATTAGTAGCTGTACAAGTGTATTTCTACTTTCAAATACAATATCCTTCTATTAAATGCAGCTTGTCACATAAATACAGATAAACAACAAAAGGTCACCTATATAATAAGTGACCTTTTCTCCAAATCTATTTGGGAAATAAGATTATGGTTGGAGTCGTGTTTAAGAGAGTTGTGGGGTTTCTTTTGATACATTATTGGCTTTTCGTTGAGATTTTTTTTGTCCTTTTAGCTTCAATTGAAGGTCAAAGATCATGCTAAATATGACTGGAATGACAACCATAGTTAAAACTGTTGAAACCATCAGGCCAGCCATTAATGATATGGCCATCGGTGCGAATAGACTACTCCCGCCAACCGCAAGTGGAAATAGGCCCATAATTGTTGTCATTGCGCTCAATATAATTGCATTGAATCTCTTGTCAACTGCATCTATACAAGCGTCTTTTACGTTCATGCCATTTTCGAGGGCTTCATTGATATATTCAATCAGTAAAATACCATTTTTTACAACCAAGCCTATTAAGCAATAATGCCTAAGAATGCTGTTAATGACAATGGTTGATTCATAATATAAAGCCCAAGAATGGAGCCTATTAGAGATAGCGGAATCGTCAGCAAAATAACCAATGGCTGAGTAAATGAACCAAACTGAACAACCAATATAATATAGATTATCGCTATGGCCATTACTGCCAACTGACCAATAACACCAAAGTTTTCAGCAATATCCTCACGTTCACCATTAAAAGTGAGTTGTACCCCTGTCTTGTCAAGATGTGGTAAAATCTCATTTTCAATTCTTGTTTCAAGAGTAGCTGAATCATATCCTGGAAGTGGATCAGCAAGAATAGTCACTGTCATTTCGCTATTGAATCGTGTAATTTCATCTATTTTGGATGAATAGGTAATATTAGCATATTGATCAATAGGCACTTTACTACCCGTCATACTCGACTTAACTAGGAAGTTACTAATTTCATGAGGTTCATCAATATCTGTTTGAATCCGAACATCGTATTCTTTACCGTCTACACGTAGTACAGTCGGTTTTGATCCATACAGTGCCATGTTTATCTGGCGCTGAACATCATAATTCGTTATTCCCATCATTGTTGCTTTTTTCAGTATCTATATCAATACTATATTGAAGGGTTTCTGCCTTAATATCATCACGAATATTGGTAACACCTTCAATCGTTCTCATACCTTCTTCAATTTCATAGGTAACTTCTTTAATTCTGTCAAAGTCTTCTCCTGAAACTTGCAGTATTATCTTTGCATCTGTTGGTGGACCATTCTGAAGTAAATTAACCTTTGTCTCACCACTTACAATATTACTATCAAGCTTTGTTTGTAAGTGGTTTACAAATTCCAGTCTAGAATCAAATCGTGGCTCTCCTTCACCTGCATCGAGATCATATTTCAGAACCATTTGTGCAAAATCCGATGACGGTGTTGATACCATCATTGAAATATAGAATTTTGGTAGACCATCACCTACAGCAACAGTATAACTTGTTATTTCAGGTTCAGTTGAAAGCACTCCAACAACTTCATCTGCTAGCCTTTCTGTTGAATCCATATCACCTGGAGTTTCATTGTTAATTTCTACATAAATCAAATCTTTTTCAACATATGGGAAGAATTCAGATGGCAATAGTGGCATTACAACTTGAATAACCAGCATAAATGATACGACTACTGCCACTACAACAGAAACCCTATGTTTCAATCCAGCGTTTAGCATACTACTAAATGCTTTTCTAACGAATCCAGGTTCTGTACTTTTATTCTTTGTTGGTCTAAAAAATCCATTCTCCAAGCACTGGCATTACAAACATGGCTACTATATAAGACGCAACAACTGAGAATATTAAAACTATGGGAATTGCAATCAGAAAATCTCCAGCACCACCTGGCATACCCATTAGGGGAGAAACTGCCGCAACAGTGGTTAATGTTGCTGTAAAAACAGGAACTGCTGCCTTTTTAACTGCATTAACTGCTGCAGATGTATTGTCTTCACCACTATCAATATTCACTTGTATCCCGTCACTAATAACGATAGCGTTATCAACAAGTATTCCAAGTGCAATAATTAAAGCTGTTAATGACATTTGGTGAATATATATTTCAAAACCATACATAGCTGAAAACGTAATCAGTATTGACAATGGAATAGCAGTTGACACAACTATCGCGTTTCTTGCTCCCATACCAAAGAATACTACTACAATAACAAGAATCACACCAATAAGTAAGTTCATCATAAAGTCATTTACAGAAATGGCTACGTCTTCTGGTTGATATACAATTTCCTCTACAATTAAGTCAGGAGGGAGGATCATCTTAACTTCATCAAGCGCTGATCGAACATCATCACCAATTATAACGACATTTTTGCCTGACTCGAAATAACCAGTTAAAAGGACTGCATTATTTCCATTTTGCTTAAACTTTTGTGTGTTTTCTTCAAGTTGAAACTCAACTGTTGCGATATCTTTTAGTCTTAATGCCACACCAGTTTCAGAAGAAACATATAGAACAGTGTTCCTAATATCGTCAATATCATCATAAGAACCAGCGGCTTCTACATTAACAGTAGTTTCACCATTTTTAAGTTGACCTGCTGGTATCTCCACATTTTGCATTAATAATAAATTGTTGATGTCTTCAATAGATAAGCCCAGCGAATTCAGCTTTTGAGTGTCTATATCTATTTTAACTTCTTTGTTTAAATCGCCTTCAATTTCAAAGCTATCAATACCTTTTACTTTCGAAAGACGTTTCTTAAACTGTTTTCCAAAGGAAGCTAACTGCTCATATGAGTAATTTTCGCCAGATAAACTAATAAGTATGCCTGAAGTTGAGACCAGATCCGTGTTTATAATACTGTCCATTGTTCCATCAGGCAGATTTGCTTCTGCGTCTTTCATAGCGTTTCTTACATCTTGCATGGCCTTGTCATTATCTGCATCGCCAGTAAACTGAACGACTGTAATTCCCATTCCACTTTTAGCTGTACCTTGTATTTCATCTATATAGTCAAGTTCATTAATTTCATCCTCGATTTTTTTAAGAACCAGCTCCTGAACATCTTCAGCACTTGCACCAGGGTATGGTGTAATAATCATAGCCACTGGAAATGACACATCTGGATTCTCCTGGCGTGGTAAATAATAATAACTTATTACACCACTAAGCGCGACAATCAAAATTAAGAATAATGTAATGGCACGCTTGTCTATTAGTTTACGCAGTATTTTTTTCCATCTACCTCACCTCTTAGTTTGCTATAACTTCTACAGAAGTTCCATCTGTCAACTTCTTCATTCCAGAAGTCACAATAAGTTCACCCGGTTGTACACCCTCAATTTCAACGTCGAAACCTGAAATGTTTTCAATTGATACTATACGTTTAAATGCGCGATCATCTTCTATTACATACACAAACTTCTCACCATCGGATAAGATTGCCGTCATAGGCACCCAAACACCGTTTTCCTGTCCAACTGCAAAGTTAACATCAACAATTTTACCTAACCTCATGTCCTCATGAGTTGTTCTAACCTTTGCAAGGTAGGTTCTCGTAGACATATCAGGCATATCATTTAATTCAACGATTTCACCCTTGATAATAGAATCTTTGTACTCTAGACTAACGTCAGTATTTAGGTTAACCAAATCAATATCATCTTGAGATAAACCTACTTGAACGACCATTGTCTCACCACGAGCAATGACTACAGGATACCCCTGCGGAATTAATTCCCCAGGTTCATATTGCGTTGACAATACTGTTCCACTACTTCTAGCTATTACAACTGCATCGTCTACGAGATTATTTGTAAGACTATAGTTGGCATTAGCCGCCGCGTAGGCGTCATTTGCTTGATTTAGTGAGCTTTCTGACACATCAAATTTTAATTGAACCTGGTCGAGTTGATCCTTAGATATACTTCCAGAATCATAGAGTTTCTTCATTTTCTCCAGTAATGATTTGTCGTACTCATATGCTTCTTTTGCCTTAGAGACGTCCTTGTTTGCCGCTTGTGTTTGGGCTGCTACAGCACTTAGTTGCAACTGTAAATCTGATGTGTCAAGTTTTGCAAGAATTTGCCCCTGCTCAATTACATCACCTGGTTGTACCAGCAGTTCTCCTAGTCGTCCACCTGACTTAAAACCATACTTAATTTGATCTTCAGGTACAACAGTTCCCATATACTCAACATCTACTGCTCTAGCCTCTGTCTGGGCTTGTACAACCTCTACTGGCAAACCAGCCGTTTCGGAAACTTCAGATGCTTCAGCTTGACACCCACTAAGGGCAAGAGCCAGCCCAGCCACTAAACTTATTGTTAACATTGATCTTTTCATTGTCATTACACTTCCTCCTCTAGGATCAGAATAAGTCGATCTGGCAAATAATCATACGAGACAGATCTCCTAACATAATTTTTCTTACATAATAGGACATTTTTTCTTATTAAAATCATTTTATGCGGATTCGTTTCTTAATAAAACAAGTTTTATAGAAATCAATTCGTATTAAGCCCTAAAAGCAAGTGATGAATGACATCACTTGTGATATTGCTATACTTGTAAATCATATGAGTTCATACTTACCTGCAAATAGAACTCTAAGATGTTCCCTAAGTTTTTTTCTTTGTGTCTTCGAATGTCAACTCCTCAAATATGAGATAGTCTAAACCACAGTTGTGAATAATTATCATAACTGTTTCAGCTAAAGCATTCAATGAAAACGCACACAGACGAACATGACTTCTTTCATAAATTTCTAAGATATATTTTACATATTCAGTGTTCATCATTAAATCTCTAATCTCACACTTCATCTTCTGGTTCTTAGCTAAATCAGATATAGATGCAACATAAAAGGTTCTTAGAAGGGACCTATCCTCAAGAATATCTGCAAATCGTGCTTCAAGAATTAAGGCTTCTAGTCCAGAAATTAATCCATTTTCTAGAACTTTCATTACATAGTCCTCTTCAAATATATCTTTATTCCTAATCGTCAAGAACGACGACAAGAACAAATCTATTTTAGAAGGGTAGTATCCATATATGGTACTCACACCAACGCCTGCTTTTTTAGCAATCATCTTTATCTGGGTTTTCTGGTACCCATGTTCTCTAAACACAGACTCACTGGCTGTAATGATATCCTTTTTTGTCTGCTCTCTTTCAGCAGCTGTAATTTTTGCCATAATAACCTCACTTCATTCCGAATCAATTCGCATAATCAATATACACCCATAAAAATTGGATTGCAAGGCATTTAATAAACTATTAATAATTAATTTAGAACTGTTAAGCTCATAATAACTAAATATATACTCAAAAAGAGTACTGACATATATCAGTACTCTTAGTTATTACGAATTACTCAGTTAATAATCTCATATACTCTGGATAAGAAACCCCATATGTTGTTTCCCAGTATTCATCAAACTTGCCGTTGGATTTCATAGCCTCAATGTACTTAGTTAATATAGATGCTAGAACAATGTCGTCTTTTTTTTACTGCCCAGCCTACAAAATCAGAACCTGAAGCTTGCAAAGTAATTTCTAGTTCAGGATAATCACGCAAAATCAAAAATCCCAAGTCACTGTCTTGTACTGTAGCCTCTGCATAACCATTAAGTACGGCTTCATATCCACCAACTTCATTAAATACTGGATATACATCAAACTCAATACCATACGCTTTTGCAATTTCATTCATAACAACCTCATGAGATGAGTCTTTCATTAAAGCAATAGTTCTTCCATCTAAATCACTTAAATCTGTAATTCCAAAGTTCTTCATTTGTACAACAACAGTACTCACTGGGACACCTTCAATTTGATTAAGAATTTGCCCTCTCCAAGGTACATGTGTTAAATTTTCAGTATATATATCTAATTTGTCGAATAAATCTGGCACATAGAAATAGTTTGAGTCTAATTTTATCTCCTCTGGCGTCTCGCCATCTTTCCAGAAGTACATTGGAAACTTCTCAATGATCATTACGTCTAACTTTACACCAAGTAACTGCGCCAAGTCGCGTGCCAATAAATAGTTGTACCCTGTCTGGGTGTCTCTATCGGGATAATACCCGACAACATTAGCTTGCATCCCAACGCGAAGAACACCTCGCTCTCGTAACTGGTCAATGTAGGTCAATTCTTCTCTAGATAAGTTCATTGTAGCGAGTACATTAGCATCTTTCAAAATGAGAGTGTAATACTCATAAAAACTAATTTCATAATCTGTTAACCAAAGTTCGTTGATTATACCTTTATCAATTAATGCATCCATGTATTTCGTTAATATTGACTTCAGTTCTGGTGTATCTCGTGCAACTGCCCAACCAACGAATTTTACGTCGGTTACAGGAATACCAACTTCGATGTTTTTAAACTTTTTTAGCTTCTAAAAAACGCTCTATTGCTATCCATTATTGTGAAATCTACTTTCTCATCGTCAACAAGTGTTAATGAATCAAATATAGTATCGGTATAAACATATTCAATATCTATATTATACGTTTTCTCAAGCTCAAGAAGTGTTGACATATAAGATGATACCGACTGGACTGCTACTGTTTTTCCATTCATGTCATAGATATTATCTATGTCTACATTAGGTTGGTGAATGACTAATTCACGAATAGGTGTAAACCCAATAAAATCCATTAGTTTTTCACGCCAAGAAAGCTGTGTTAAAGTATCAACATACACATCTATATCATTTAACAAATCTGGCTTATACTCTATTGTTGTATCAAGTCTAACAGCTTCATCAAACACACCATCTTTTCTAAAGAAGGCTTCAATACTATCAACTGTTGTGATCTCTAACTCAATATCGACTGCATCTGCAAACTTCTTTATGGCACTATAATTAAAACCCGTCTTTTCTCCATCAACGACTTTTAAGACAGTTTCAATTTGTCTTGACGCTATTTTTAACACGCCCTTACTTTTAAGCTCATCTAAATAGACCTGTTCCTCCTCTGACAGATCCAATTCACTCACGACATCTGGCTTCTCACTGGCTGTTTTAGGCTCATTTACAGGGTCATACTCCACTTCATTTACTGGTTTAGAACAACTAACAAATAGAACAATTACGAATAATAAGATAGCTAGTTTTCTGTTCATGGCTAAACATCCTTTACTATTGTTGGAAGAATAAGAGTAAACCTCATGCCTTCCTCATACTGGCTAATAGCTGAAATTTTCCCTTTCAATACACCAGTCACCATATTGTAAACAATATTAAGTCCTAATCCACTGGTGCCTGCTCCTAATCTACTTGTGTAAAAAGGTTCAAAAACTCTGTGAACGTTCTCCTCATCCATCCCGTGCCCATCATCTTCATAAACAACTGTGACATATTTGCCTTCTTGTCTTATATATATTTTTATATTTCCTTCTTCAATATCATTAAACCCATGCTGTATGGAGTTCATTACAAAATGTGTAAAGACCTGAGTTACGGCACCTGGATAGCTATACATATTGACCGATTTATCATACTCGATACTTACTTTATGTCCTCCTTTGCGAAGTAGAACATTCATATTTTGAATCAATACTTCAATATTATGTGTCAACTCAAACTCTTTCTTTTCCTCTTTAGACTGGTCAACTGCCAAAAGTTTAAAACTGTTTACCATACCTGATGCATTATTCAAATTATCAAGAATTAAGTTAGAAGAATGTTTGATATTTTCCAGTTCAGACTCAAACTCCTGCTTTCTTAGTTCTCCACTTGAATATAAGTCAAGGAGAGCATTTATTTGCATTGTTATAAAAGAAGCTGTTGTAATACCAATTCCAATTGGTGTATTAAGCTCATGTGATATGCCTGATACGAGGGATCCAAGCGCAGCAATTTTTCTAGACTCAACAAGGTCGTCTTGCATAGCTCGAAGTTGAATTATAGACAGTTCAAGCTCATCATTTGCATCTTTAAGTTCACTGGTCCTTTCCTCAACTCGTTTTTCAAGCTCGGTGTTCATTAACATAAGTTCATCGGTCATCTGATTCATATTGTCAAAGCTCTCATTAATTTTTTGTAGACATATCATTAAATGATTGTGCCAACTCTTTAAACTCATCATTGGTGTCTACAAATACTTTTTTTTGAATAATCTCCATCTGCAATAGATTTAACCCCATCCATTAATGTATCTACTGGTGCTGTAAGTTTAGCCGTTATAAAGTACAGAAAGAATCCTATAATAATGGCAAGCATAATAACCACTAATAGCATTTGATTAATTGACGTGCTTATAGAATGATAAATAATATCTTCATCCATATATATTAGTACTAACCAGTCCCAAGGCTCAAAATACTGATAGTAAACAACAAAACTATCTGAATTTAATTGAATAACTTTCTCAACAGGATGTGTAGACACACCTGAGTCATTTACAACTTCAGCATAAATATTCTCATAAAAAACATCATTAAACGTATTGTCTGAGTTTACAATCTCTCTCGTTTTTTTCTCATAGATTTGAATTGTACCGTCTACAAGTTGTAAATCCACAACAAAATTACGTGCATGACTTTGCGCATTTCGTTTATAGAACTCAGTATTCTCAGCACCCAGTCTCTCAATCACTGAATTTTCCTGATAGAGCTGATTCATAATGATATCAAGATTTCGATACATACTTTCTGAATGTAGCGTCCTTATACTAGTAGACGTATTCATGATAAAAATATACGCAGTCATGAGGACAGGTATCAGTATTATAGGAATTATTATAAGTTGTAATTTTTTGTTTTATTCTCATATGCGCCACCATAAACCTAATCTAAATTACTGACTTTAGTTACTTACTCACTTTTTACCCTTTTTCGGTTTTAAGCAATCGCTATAATTGACTTGTAGTCTGCGAAATAGGCTATTTTGCTATGCATCGAGTTTCTGCTATACTTATTTCAGTATAGTATGGAGGTCAATATGACGAAGAAATCGAGAATTTTGATTGGAGCAATGTTGGTTGCACTCTTCTCGCAGCTCTATTTGGATTTATTAATAAAAGACTTCCGCGTTAGTTGCGGTGTAATAGCACTTGGAATTTTCATTTATACGAATAAAGACATTCCAGGTACAACCATGGGCATTGCCTCTGCAGCTTCCACTTTGCTTTGGAGACTTATCGTCCTTGCATCATTTGAAGGATTCGATATATCAACCATAATTGCCTATGTCCCAGAAGTTTTCTTCTATATGGGATATGGCATCTTCATGCATCGTACAGCTCAAAGGCACAACATATATGCTTTTGATCTTTTCTTTATATTATCAATAGTATGTGATTTCTTTATGAACCTGCTGGAAATACTCATTCGTGTTGCTTGGTTTAACCAGTTTTTTCTTTAGAGACATTCTCACAACACTGTTGTTTGTTGCAATTATTCGTTCAACTATAATAATGATTAGTTTAATTGTATTAAGATACCAAAAAATACTTCTTCTTAAAGAAGAACATGAAGATAGATATAAACGACTTTTATGGCTTAACTCCTTTCTACGAACAGAAATTTTTTGGATGGAGTCCAACATGGAACGCATAGAACAAGTTATGTCGAGTGCCTATACTCATTTTGAAGACATTCGAGATAATAGAAATAATGAAAGTTGGTCTGTTGATGCAGTGAATATTGCAGGTGCAGTTCATGAGATAAAAAAAGAATATGAACTTGTTATTCGAGGGGTTAATGACTTAATGGAGAATAAGTATCAAAATCAATCTATGACTTTTCAGAGTATTCTTTCAATTTTAGAGGAGCAAATGAAAGCTGAAGTGAAAAAGAAGAAAGTAGATGTGCTCATTAACATTCAAGGCGGATCGGATTTTGACACCATTAAACATTTTCAACTCATGTCCATATTTAGAAATCTGATTACAAATGCACTCGATGCTGCTGATAATTATGACAAACCTATAACCGTTAAGCTTACACACTGGGTAGAAGAGGACAACCATAGGTTCCAAATTTATGACAATGGTCCTGGAATAGAGCCAGATTGTTTACCAATCATTCAGACCCCTGGATATTCAACAAAAATAAACTATCAAACAGGCCACATAAACCGCGGACTTGGTCTTACAATTGTATTTAGATATGTTGAAGAGGTATTCGGTGGAACAATCCAAGCTCAATCAATGCCAGGAAGACAGACAGTATTCGATATTAGCATACCTAAAAAAGAAATTGAGGTGCTTTGATGAAATATTACATCGTTGAGGATGATCCCAATATAATTTTAATACTAAAACAAATCATTTCAGATTGTAGTCTGGGTACGGTCATCGGAGAAGCCAAAGACGGCAGGATAGCTTTGTCTGAGATAAACAACTTAAAGCCTGATATTGCTCTTGTAGATCTATTTATCCCCTCTCTAGATGGAATTTCATTGGTTCAACAGATTGATAAGTCCATTGGAACAATTATGATCTCACAGGTGTCTGCAAAGGATATGGTCAGCAGAGCCTATGAAGCTGGCGTAAATTTTTTTATTCAAAAACCCATTAATGCTGTGGAAGTTCGTTCTGTTATTAACCAAGTTAAGATTAATATAGAATCAGAAAGAAAACTTGACCAGATACGTTCAATGTTTGCCCTTGGGTCAGAAATCCCAATGGTATCCGATAAGGAATCCGTTACACCTGAATCACAATCTGACATGGAAAATCAAATTGTATCTGTTCTAAAATCCTTGGGGATCATTGGGGAGAATGGTGCAGATAACATTATAAAAACAGTTAGCTGGTTAATTGAACACCCCAACGCCCTCAATGAAATGTCACTTAGTAAGTTCTTTAATCAATTCAGCGACCACCCAAAATCATTTGAACAGCGTATTCGAAGAACCGCTGCAGTCGCACTAAACAACCTTGCATTTATTGGCGTTGAAGACTATAGCAATCCTCTTTTCCAAGACTTCGCTCACGTTTTGTACTCATTTAAAGAAGTGAGAACTGAGATGGACGGTATAAGAAACAAAAGTGGTTCACACGGAAAAGTTAATATACGAAAATTCTTGGAGGGTTTATCTCACATTTGCTCTGAGCAGCAACCTATTTAATTGTCTGACTTTTTTAATTTAATCCTGTTACGATTTGAAACCATACGAAACACCCACTTTATACTTAAGTTATTACGTATGACGAAAAGCATTAGGGGGGGGTGTTTTTTTGAATGTAATATTTAATTTCATAAACAGTTTCAATTTTTACGCTACTGGAAGTTTCATGATTATATTCCTGTTAGGCACAGGTGTCATTTTAACTATCGGAACCAGAGCCATACAATTTAGGAAACTGGGATATACCTTTAAGCTTCTCCTACAAAATGATTACGACAATGATGGCGATATTTCTCCATTTCAGGCCCTATCAACATCTTTGGCAGCTACATTAGGAATAGGTAACATTGTTGGTGTTGCAGCTGCAATTGCTTCTGGGGGTCCAGGCGCAATCTTTTGGATGTGGATGACTGCATTATTCGGTGGAGCGCTCAAGTATTCTGAATCTCTACTCGCTGTAAAATACCGTGTTACAAACGAACACGGTGAAAAGTCTGGCGGACCAATGTACTATATTAAACATGGCATGGCTGATCTTCATGGTGGAGACTGGACATGGCTCGGTTGGCTTTTTGCTTTCTTTGGAGTAATGGCATCCTTTGGAGTTGGGAATATGCTACAGGCAAACTCAGTTGCACACTCCCTCCAAGTAACTACTGGTATATCACCACTTATTACAGGATCTTTTATTACGTCTGCAACTGCTCTTGTAATTTTCGGCGGTATCAAATCCATCGGGAAAGTCATTGAAAAAATTGTTCCCGTCATGGTTGTTCTCTATATTGCAGGTGCATTAATCATTATATTAAAGAATTTCGGATCTGTTCCAAATGCATTTGGTCTCATATTCAACCATGCGCTTTCCACAAAAGCCGTTGGTGGTGGTCTTTTTGGAACGGTTATAAGATATGGCCTTGCAAGAGGCATATTGTCAAACGAAGCTGGACTTGGATCTGCTTCCATTGCTCATGCGGCTTCAAAAAATGCAGATCCTGTAAAACAAGGTCTTATTGCATCTATCGGAACTTTTCTCGATACTATTGTCGTATGTACAATGACAGCTCTTGTTATTTTAACATCAGGTCTTGTAAACATAAATACTGTAAACGGACTGATGAGTATTGAAAATAACCTAAGCGGTGCTGCTTTAACAGCAACTGCTTTTGAAGTTCAGTTACCAATACTTGGTGGTATTATAGTGTCACTTAGCCTTATTGCCTTCGGTTTTTTCAACCATCTTAGGCTGGTACTATTATGGTTCAAAATGTCTTGAGTTTATTGCTGGGCTAAAAGCTGTTAATTTGTACAAAGCCATATGGGTTGGACTAGTATTCTTTGGAGCAGCATACAAAGTAAGCTTCATATGGAGTTTATCGGACTCATTTAATAGCCTTATGGCGATTCCAAACCTAATTGCACTCCTTGCTCTTAGTCCTATTGTTTTTACATTAACGGCTGAGCATGAAATTAGCACACCAATAGAAGAAAAGACGTTGAAGGTAAAACTATATAAGTTTCCAACGACTTCTTCATAAATATAGAGATAATCCAAAACAAGTGAGATTTAAAAAAAACAACGCGTCTGCCATATTGGCTAACGCGTTGTTTTTTAGTTTCAAAATTTGTACAAAATGTTTACAGGATCCCTTTATTGAAAACTTCGTCAATAAAGACCTGACCTTTAAAGAATTGACCCGCTTCTATCATTTTTAAGATTTCATCTCGACTTGACCATTTAGCATCTATTACTTCATCCTCTTGTAACTTAAGGGTATTGATGTCAGCGTCTTTATGAAATAACCAAATGTCAGCCATCCATCCATGAGGTTCTTCAAATGTTGCATTTCCAATTATGTTACCATTTTTTGAATTCAGATCAATAACAATGCCAACTTCTTCTTCAAGCTCGCGAATTGCAGCAATTCTGCTAGTTTCACCTGCAATTACCGCACCTCCACTGATTTCCCAAAGCAGTGCACCATCTTTCTTTTTTACTTCTTTTCGTGATTAGTATCTCCTTCTTAGAGTTAACTACAAAGATTAGAACAACAAGATGAAACTCACCTGGACGCAATGTTTCTCCTCTTACTATTGTTTTCCCAGTTACGTTTCTATTAATATCTAAAATATCCCATTTTTCCATTTTCCCCTCCGATTGAAACTTCCAAATCGTAATAACCTCATCCAAGATTACTTGAGCATTTTCTTCATGTAGAATCTTTTTAACTCACCAGGATACTCATCAAGTAAGCCAAACACTTCAAATCCTAAACTTTTATAGAACTCTGGTGCTTGAAAACTAAAGGTATCCAAATGAATGAAAATGCAATCCTGTGCCCTAGCTAGTTTCTCAGCTTCGATCATAAGAGTTTTACCATACCCATATCCTCTTGCAGTTTCCTCTATCCATAGGGTGTCTACAAAAAGACAAGACCTGTATATCTTACCTATTAAACCGCCAACAACTTTTCCAGAGTCATTTCGTAAAGCGAGGTCAACATCTATCTTAATTTTTTTTCATAGATGGTGGTGCAGATTCCCTATTAAATGTACTTAGTCTTTCTCCTATGTAGTCAGCTTCTTCACTTGTTAAGTCATGTGTCAATTTAATATTCATTGCTCCTCCTCAAGTGTTTATGGTCTACTATAATTCAACTGTGTCTCTAATTTCTATAATTGTACCTTCAGGCGCTATGATCTTCATGAGTTTTCCACCTTCAACCTCATAAATATCTTTTCCATGTTTTTGCTTGAACGCCCTAAAACCTGTATTAAGAAGACGCTCATAATCTGCTTCAAGATCTTTAACGTATAGACAAAAATGAACAATGCCTCCAGACGCCTTATTAAATGGAATGAGCTCTTCACTTTTTTTTATTTGTTTGTAATTCTATACGTGTTTCACCTTGTATTAGCCATGTATTAAAATCCCGCTCATGGAAATTAGGCGTTTCAAGCATAACTTCGAACCCTAAAATATTCACATAAAACTCTTTTGAAGCTTCATAATTATCTGTCTGAATACAAATATGGTGCATTGAGTACATATTTTTGCTCCTCACTAGTCAAATAACACATTAAATACATCTTTTGCCCTTGCCTCAAAACACATTTCTACTTGTTCTACAGTATTTCTAGTGTGAGACAACTCTGGCAGTTCATCAATACCAAAGAATCCACTTTCACTTGTTTCAATATTGTCCTCATGTTCTCCACTCAAATAATCACACTCAACAAATATTTTATAAACTGAGTACGGATACGTGTCATTGAGCCTTTTGTTTCTATCTTGCACTGCAATAATTCGCTTAGGATCAATTTCTACCCCTGCTTCTTCTCGGGCTTCTTTTATAATGTTTTCTTTAACACTATAGTCGATATCAGCCCAGCCCCCAGGAAGCGACCACCTGTGGTCTGATTGCTCTTTAACAAGTAGAATTTTATCATTTTTAAAGACTGCTGCCCTTACATCCACTTTTGGAGTCTGGTATCCAACTTCATTAGCAAATAGATCCCTAACTTTTTCATTATCCATATCAGTATACTCACTCATAACTTCAACACTAATTTGTCTTATTTGTTCAAACCGTTCAAGATCAAATTTATCAGTTGAGTATTCTAAACCACATTGAGCAATAGACTGAAGCTGTTTTGCCCAGCTTAACCACTTTTTCTCCATTTCAGCCTCCTACAATTTGTTATCTGTATATTAGTTCAAGACTGCCCTCTATTCAACCATTTTTTTCAAACTGTAATCAATATATAACTACACGCCACTTCAAAAATTCAAAATGAATGACAATACACCATTCGGGTATCTTTATATTAATTATACAAGCTTTTAAGTGAGGCGATAATTATGACGAAAATAAACCGATCCAAAATTGTCCTATTCATTATTGTTTCTATATGTCTAATAAACATTTCATGTGTAACAAGTATTTCCTTTTCTTTGTTAGATACAGATTCTCATACAGAACAAGAGAGTCATGAGACGACCATAGCAATTTTACCTGTTCCAATTAACACATACAACGACGAGCACTACGACTCAATTTTCGCTGTGATCACTCATAGAATCAGAACAGAGCCCTTTAATTTAGCTGCGACATTAGTTTTTGTGTTTGCTATTACCCATATTCTTTCAGCGAGCTGGTTTAAAGAAAAAGCTCATAAGTACGAACATGAACATCAAGTAAAAATTCATAACGGCAAGGCAGATTCCGAATCACATTCTTTACTAGGTGGTATATTCCACTTCTTAGGAGAAGTTGAAGCAATTTTTGGTATTTGGACACTTGTTTTAGCACTAGCGGTAACAACATTTTACGACTGGGATACTTTTGTGACTTATGTCGGCAAATTGAATTACAAGGAACCCATGTATACAGTTGTAATAATGACAATTGCCTCAAGTAGACCAATCCTAAAATTTGTTGAACTTCTGCTTTGGAGAATTGTGAAGCTCTTTGGTGGTACTCTAGAGGTCTGGTGGCTATCAATTTTAATACTTGCACCACTTTCTGCTTCATTTATAACAGAACCAGCAGCAATTACTATTGGGGCTTTTCTATTAGCAGAGAAATTTTATGCTTTAAAACCCAATAGCAGGCTTAAATATGCCACTCTTGCCCTCTTGTTTGTCAACATCTCAATGGGAGGACTATTAACAAATTTTGCAAGTCACCCTATTCTTATGGTTGCCCATACTTGGCATTGGTCATCTTGGTACACCTTTAAAACTTTTGGCATAAATGCTGTTTTATCAATACTTCTATCCACTTCAGCATATTATGTATTCCTTAGACATGATATAAAAGCATTAAAAGAAGCTTATGCCCATGAAAGGTATAAAAAATACATCCAACGTCGGTTTATTAGTAAAAAACAACTTGAGAGAAGTTTTGACATACTTGAACTAGAAGTTAACTCCTCAGTTGGTTTTACAAGTCAACTTGATGAATGGTCAAATGAATTGAAAGATGAAATTCTAAGTAAAGCCTATGATAGCCTTCACCCCGATGAAATGGATGCTTACAATATTCATAATGCTATTGAAGAAAAATTTGATGACATTAGGGCCAGCGAACTAAAACGAACCATACCTGGACTGTTACCAGAAGATATGAAGCCTCATTATCGAGATCCCTACTGGGACAATAGAGAAGATAGGGTTCCATTATGGATTATGCTTGTACATGTTGCATTTATTTCTTGGACTGTTATGAACGCCAATGTTCCTGTACTTTTTATAGGTGGATTTCTATTCTTTCTTGGTTTCTTTCAGATTACAGCCTATTATCAAAACAGGATGAACTTAAAACCTGCACTCCTAGTCGCATTCTTTATTGCAGGCATAATTATTCACGGTTCCTTACAAGGTTGGTGGATAGAAGCAGTTCTGTCACAACTTCCTGAGTCTACAGTTAGTGTTTCTGCATTATTATTGTCATCACTTAACGATAATGCATCCATAACATACTTAGGGACTCTAGTTCCTGATTTAACTGAGGCATTTAAGTATGCAATTGTTGCTGGAACAGTTACTGGTGGGGGGTTAACAGTGATTGCAAACTCCCCGAACCCTGTTGGCGTTTCTATTCTTAAGAAACATTTTAAACATGGTGTATCTGCTTTAGAACTAGTAAAATATGCACTTCTTCCTACAATACTGTCCTTTATCGTTTTTTTTTGTATTTAAACCAGGACTTTAACGGCCAATTTTTAGCCTATAACTAGTGAGATAAGAAATTCCCCTGCTGAAGAATCAGCAGGGGAATTATTTTCTAATTATGATTAGGCTTATAACTTTCTATTTCAGTTAATTTAGATCTGACTTTAGAATTAAAGTTTCGCCAAACTCATTCGTCAAATGTAATTCTTCTATGCAAATGGCTTTGTAATGATCATCAATATACTTCCAACCGTCTAACAAAAAACGCCTCAGAGTTGATTTCCAAAACTTCATTAGAGTCTGGGCCAATTTCAAACATAACAGGGTTACCATTTAAATCATGAATAGAAATTTCGTTGCTCCCTAAATTATTCTTGTAAATGTTTCTAAAACTAACATAAACCTTGTGACTTTCCTCACTAAAATTTTTAATTGCGAGATTCATATTAAACGAAGACAAATCTCCATCTAAAAGCTCATATTCAAGTCTACTTAATGATGCATCATGTCTGATAGTACCAAGACCTTCTGAATTTCCAATAGAATACTGAGCCACAGAAATCATTGTAAAATTCAAAACAACCATTGCCGTCACAAAGGCTAAAACTGTTTCTGTTTTGCCAACACGATTTTTCCTAATCACTTGGTATGCTGTAATAGCTAAAGCAACCAACAGAGCAAACCCAAATATATATGGTGTTACATGCCTGCCAATATGTAAATTATACCTCGGATTGAATCCACCCGTCCATGGAGATATACCCATTGATAACAACACATAGTCTCCTGGTGTTCCAACCACTGTATTTGGATTGATCATAACATAAGATAACGCTGCTAAGATAATTGGTATGTATACTGATAATCTTTGTCTTACTGCTTTCATATCACTCACCGCCCATAGTATTCAAAAATTCACGCTTACATATAGTAACATTATTTCAGTTTGATGTTAATAGTTTTTCCTAATATTTGTTATGAAAAATTACATACCAAAAGTATAATGAACCCACAGCAAATTGTGATTATCGTATTAATTAATATCCAATTGCACAAATATTATTCAATATGCGGTTCACCTTTACAAATATTTGGGTATATAAAGGATAGAAGATCACTTAGGAGGTGCGCTTATGGAAGACAATAAAATAAAAGGCAAAAAAGAAGCTCACTGATGAAGAACGTAAAGAACTCTCAGAACAATTCTGGAAAACCATTGATTCCAAGCTTAGAAAAGAAGAAAAAAGGACTTGGATGATAAGGGATTTAGATCACCTACACCAGTATGATGACTGATAAGATAAATCAACCCCCTTAGTTTTATAAGATCCTGATTCGTCAGGATCGTCTTTTTGCGCGAAAGGCAAAGCACTGCAAATGAAAATGGACCAAGTTCATGAATGAGTTCACTCAATTCATGGACTTGGTTCATTTTCATTTATATGGCGCGCCACGCGACATGAGCAATCAAAGATTGCTCTAGTGCTATTATCCCAAACCACAAAATAACTCTTAACTAGACATGAACAATCAAAGATTGCTCTAGTGCTATTACCCATAAACCACAAATAACTCTTAACCAAATCATGAGCAATCAAAGATTGTACCAACGCTACTTGAACTCCATAAAATAGCCATAGTTCATTTCAATATAACGCCGTACACCCTCTTCATCCTTCTCTGGATACACAAGACCGAGTGAATCCGTGAGTGCATTTCCAAAAAGATTCGTTAGATCAATGATCTTAATCATTGCCTTCCATAGGTCTTCCATATCTGCCCCTGCACACGTATCTGAATACATTTCCCATTCATCTTTTGATAAATGCGCCTGCATCCATTTTCCAAACACACCTGTGTTAATTTTCCAGTTATGCTTGTCTGCAATATACCAACGCATTACTGTGTTTAAATCTGCCCGAATAATCTGTTCCTGCATTCGCTTGGCATAATTAAACTCCCCTCTGCAAAGGCCCTTCACGACATTCGTAGAACACCACAGTATATTATTGATTGTTTTAAGAAGCACTTCATCTGCTGGACAACTTGTTAAATATATCTCATCACTCGACACAGGTAGTTCCCCAATAAGCCCATCTTTATCGATCAACACTTTCTCAAGAGAATCCTCATTTCTTTCATTTACTTTATTAAGCGGATAAAACTGAAGATCAATCCTATTTCCATCATCAAACTGCATTAAAAATATGGGATATGTCCCATCTTCAAGATCAATGTCATTTTGTTGAGTAATAAGTGTATTCCCAAACTCAGATATCCAAGACTGATTATGCTTATACTTCGATGAATTCTCAGTAATATAAACTATATCGTAGTCTTGAAACTGATCTTTTTTTACATTGGGATTAACTCGTGATCCATTTATAAGAGCAGCACGTATATCAGCTCTAGACTCTGCAAAGTCTCTTATAAGTTTCATCATGACGTTTTCGCATCTTTGTGAATTTATATCATCATAATCATTTTGAACGTTATGACCATCAACTAACTCACCAAATGATCCTGTTAATTCAAGTTGAGAAATCATAACTTTTTGCTCTATTTCAAACTCCCGCATTACTTTAAAGCCTAGTTTGTTATAAAGACGTATTGCAGGTTTATTCTTTGAACCTGTTGCAACAATAACTTTCTGTGCATCTTCATGTTCTTCAATTACCTTTTTTAGCAGATTATACGCTATGCCATTTTTAAAAAATGATGGTTTTACTGCTAACCGATGAATGTCTAAAATACCATACTCATACTTATATGAAATCATGCCCACGAGTTCTCGATTAATTTTGAAACCCATAAACACTTCATCAGTGTTTTTTATGCAGTCTACAGTATCATATAAAGTAGGAATACAGTTCGATCCAATAATTTTAGATTCAACCAAGTATGACTCTAATTGAAGCGCAACAATTTCACGGGCTACAAATTCATTTGTTGTTTTAAGTGTGTCTATGTATCCTTTTTCAATGTCTATCATATTCATGCCCTTTCTTTGAATTATCTACTATAATTTTAACATATGAGAAATATTATTAGTTAGACAATTGCATAATTAGCACTACAAAAGCCTGTTTTTCTCGAAAATATCGGAAAAAAACAGGGCTTTTAGTCTACTTTCTATTATGTTATGCAGATATAGAATACTCTAGTGAGTTTTTCAGCTTTTCTATTTGATAATTTAAGCTTTCTATTGCATCGTCAGGTAACTGATCAAAATCGTTATGCGTTTTCTGGTCACTTTGAAGAAAGTCCACCCTTCTACAGAATGACTCAATCACTGACTTTATGTATTCTTTTGAATTCCAGTCAGATTCATACCCCGAAACTTCAAGAGCTTGAATGTCTGTTAATCCCCCCCCAGTTGGCGAATACTCCCTTATTCTCAACTAATTTTTCTAGACAGGAAAGTGTCACTTCCTTCTGTATTTTTTTTTGACCCAAAATAACCCGTATTAAATATATAGCAGTCTACATTACCAGACTCAAACATTTTGAGAAACTTATTGAAGTCATCCTTCAGTGGATATGTTCTAAAAGGATTTGCATAGGGCTCGATGACAAGATTATTCTCATCCACATTTTTTACAAGTCTCTCCGCCGACGAACGCTTTGTAGCAAGTGTTGCTCCTAGAGTCGCCGCCAGAATAGGATCATTGACCTTTAATACTGGTGGCATTGTTGGATCTTTCATAAGCCATATTATTGAGTTAATAGGTTCTTCAAATCGATCCACTCTATTGCTGGCCCAAAACTTAGATTTAATTGCACGTCCATTTCCATTACGTATGTCCTCTGTCAACAATACACAATTACCAGACTCATCTCTTGTTGCCCCACAGTTCTGAGCAGTAATTAAATACTTGTTGTCTGGAGACCCCATTGGATAATCCTGAGTTTTGTCGAAGTAAGAAGGTTCAAGAGCTACTGTAGATCCATCTACTAAAGAAATTATAAAAGCGTCGTCGTGGAGAATTTCAATATCATATTTATTCTCATGACCATAATGGGTTAGTGTTGACTTGCCAGAACCAGATAGACCAAATATTCCAGCTACAAATGTTTTATCTGAACCAAGACTATATTTCTTTAATCCCCCATGACAAGGAATATACTTGTTTCTACTTGCAATGTTCCAAGCCAGTGTAAGAGTACCTTTCTTATGCTCACCGAAATATTTCATTCCCAATATTGCTGCGCAGTTATGATCAGGATCAAATAAAGTTAGTCCTAATTCATGGTCCTTATGTATCCAATCTGGGTTAGAGAATATGTAAATATCCCCTTCAGTTTTGTAATCCTTTGAAGATAAGTACATTTCTATAATGTCATCAGTTAAGTGTTGGAAGTTCAACATCCAATTATAGAGTATGTTTTCATGCCCTTCAGGGATAAGTAAATGTGCCTTCACAGTAAATGCCTTGTCAAGACCAACTACAACTTCCGTATGATATAGTTTTCTGCCTCTTGTCTCATAAACAGCATCCCTGATCTTACTTGCATATGTTTCTTGAGATGTATTGTTTTGACCAATTATTTTCCTTGCTTGGGCACACCTGCCTGTCACCGCACCATCGTTAAATAGTAGAACCTTAGCGTCTTCTTGAAGACCTAGATCAACTGATCTATGAACTGGCATATCCGTTACTATAGTCCCTGCTGAGTTTTTTCGCTAATTCATATGCTTGTTGAATACTATGTATTTTTATAACATTGTTCCCAAAGAAAGCTGTTTCAATAGTAGTTCTAATTCTTGACATCATCTGAGCATTTTCTGTTCTCATGATATTGCCTCCATTTTATAAAGTGTACACTATTTCTAAATTGTTATCCTATTTTGATTCCTAATTATACATAAACTGCATTTCAAAGTCATTATAGCAAACATAGATTTTAGCGCAATAGGGATAAGTAAATAAAGTGTATCATAAAGAAATTTGCTAATTTAGCTTAACTGGGCAGTTAGGAAAACGTTTTACCTAACATTTTATTAGGCAGTTTCGTTATAGTGTACACTATACAATAGTTAACATAGATATTATTGTACAAAAAAACAGTTAGTTGCTTAAGATCTCAGCAACCAACTGTTAAATTAACACTCATTTGAATATACAATTCTTAAATTAATGTGTATGGCAAAAAGAATAAATTCAGAACAGTCACATCTAACAACATATATATTGCTAGGCTCTTCATAAAGCTTTCATTCTTATGCCTTACTTCGTAATTTCTCCTTAGTGAAATTGCAATGGTCAATACAGAAATTCCAGCAAGTACACTCCAGTGTCCAGATGCAGACGCCAAGTAACCAGGCAGTATTTTTGCCGACTCGAATGCATCAAAAATATCTTTTGAATAGACATATAGCTTGCTCACCGTGTACATTCCAAGTATTAACAACATAGTTTTGTTCTTGTTTTGCTCAACCCAACTCAATTTGAGCATTAGAAAAGGCAATCCAATAAACAAAACTGGAAGTAGAATACTTACTGTCGGTAAAATTCCCGAGAATAGAATTGCTGGGTAATTTACGATTGTTCTTAGGAAAATCTCAAACAAACCTTCTTTTCCCATCGACATGCTTTTTTTTAATGACCTCAGGATTCGTCGAAGTCATCATAACAACGGAATTTCCTTCGGTATGTTCGTTGTGAATCAAATACTCATAGCCATCAATTCTAATGAGCGATGGATTTCTGCCTATGCCTTCAGTATTTGTTAACTGCTTGTATCCATTACTGTCAAAATCTTTCGTAAGATAATAGTTAGGGTAAACTGATTTGCCTCTGGCAACTTCTGTCCGGCCCAAGTTGTTATCGAATATACCAATAATGTACCTACCACTTAAGCCGTCATAATGAGGAATACCATTGTAAGTAAAAAGATCAAATGATTCCATTTCAGCTTGTTCGAAGCTCTCATTAAAGGTATAAATATTAAGTGAAATTGAGTTTGTTTTTTGAGTCCGTCATTGTTATAAAAGCTTTCAATCTACCATTTTCATTTGTCAATTGGAAATGAGATGGCTGGATCGTTCCACTCCCTGAAAAAGTATCAATCAGTTTCAACTCATTATTATTTGATACTTTGTTTTGAATAACGAGCTCATTTGTACCTGTATTATTTACAATAGCAGCAACATACTCTACATCATCAATTATGATACTCGATGCCATTTGAACTGGATTGGACTGATCAAATTCATACTTGTGCACAGTGTCAATATCATATACCTCAGCAATACCACCGTAATATGCAACTACATTTTTTTTCTTGAAGCTTGTAGTTTTCTGCTACAGTAATATAACTTTTTTCCCGCACCACTTCAAACGTTTCAATATCTAGTTCTAGGAATTTTAGATTTTTCATGTTCTGGGATACAGTTGACAAATATATCTTATTTGCATCAGCTACACCATTTATTTCTGTTATCGGATATTCAATCTCAACGTTTGTCGACCTCAGTTTTTCTCCAGTAGAACTAAACGTCTCAAAGGATACCCCTTTATCCTTTGTCGTGATAATTACAAGTTGATCCCCACTTGCTAATGCCAGAGATGTCCTTCTGTCAGGATTCTTAAAATCTAAATCAGCCTCATAACTTTGAATTGGTATTGATCCCGACCATCCCTCACTTGGCTGTTTTACTGACTCGTAGTAGATAAAACCATATAGAGACAAAAATACACCTATTACAAGTACAAAAGACATTACTTTCCAACTCTTAACACCCTTCATTATAACTCCCCCTCTCGTCTGGTAAACAGACTAGTATGGAAGATATTATACCAACCCACCTATGGAAATTATCCGTTTTAATGGAATTTTAATACATCATTAATACAAAGGACATGTGGTTCGATGTCAAGCTCACCTGTCTTTATCTGCAAAGAACAACCATAAGATCATTTACGTTTGTTCCTGTTGGTCCGGTTATGATTAAATCTCCACTTGCATAAAGAGCCCTATATGAATCATTATTTTTAAGGTAAGTAATTGGATCTACATCTGATTCCCGCATCATTACAGCAGATTCTCCATCTACAATTCCACCTGCCGCATCTGTGGGTCCATCTGTACCATCTGAGCCAATTGAGAAAATAGTAATGTCCTTAAGACCTTCAATTCCAAGTGCCGCAGATAAAACCAACTCTTGATTTCTGCCACCCATTCCATTTCCCGACACATTCACAACAGTCTCACCACCCATGATAATCGCACATGGTCCTTTAGGATAAATCGACATTTGGTTATCACTTTTCATCTCTTTGGCAATAGAAGCATCATTCTACCAGCTTCTTTCGCCTCACAATCAAGCATTGTAGTAAGCACAAGTGGATGGTAACCAAGATTTTTTTGCAGTGTTCGCGGCCGATTCACATAGTTCCTTGACGCTACCAGCCAAACAAGATTCTACATTAGTGATTCGTTTTGGGGTCTCAACTTTAATAGCTTCGCGGACATGTTCCCCGGCAAAAAACATTATATTTATCAACAATCTTTAATGCCATTTCGGAAGTGGTTTTATCAGCATGAACTGGCCCAGACGCTATGGTGTCAAAACTGTTACCAATCACATCAGAAAGTGCAATTGCAAGAATTGGTGTCTCTCCACAATGTTCAGCGAAACGACCGCCTTTTACATCTGACATATGTTTTCTAACTGTGTTGATTTCATCTATACTGGCTCCAGAAGCAAGTAGTTGATCCGTTACTATAGTTATGTCCTGAATAGTTACACCTTCAGCAGGTTTTTCGAATACAGCGGAACCTCCACCAGATATTAAGAATAGAACCAAGTCGTCTTTTGTAAGCTTTTTTACTATATCAACAGCACGTTGTCCTGCTTTTAAGGAATTATCGTCCAAAATTGGATGGCCTGCTTCAATTTTTTCGTATGTATTTAAACCATTTTTCATGTGGTCATATTTTGTAATTATTAAACCCTGATCAATTTTCTCACCTATAACACGGTCAGCTTCGGCAGCCATAGTATAAGCCGCTTTACCAATCGCAATTAGCACAATTTTGCCTTCAACACTTTCTAAATCCGACTCTCTTTCTCGTAATGCTTTTTCAACAGCAGATTCCGGCATTACAGAGTTTATTGAGTCTTGTATAATTTGAAAAGCATCTTCACGTAAAGTGTTCATATATCTTCCTCCAGTTGTATTATTCTATTTTCAATTATAGCAAATATATAGAATCATAAACCTTTTTAATTCAAATATAAAAAGCCTTAGTTAAATTCCATTTAAATTGGACATTTAACTAAGACTTCTATAATTAAACTATTCGCTGCTTAATCGGTTTTAATTTGCTCCCTTAATTCTGGCTTCAACATCTGCGATAAACGCGTCTTCCTCGTCATGAATAATCCACTTCTCAAAAACATAACCGAAACTTTGGCCTTCATTCATTCCACATTCACCAAGACAGTTTATCTCAAGATTATCTGAACCAAACTTTGCTTCAAGAACATCTACGTCCACATTTGAGCAATTAGGGCATACTTTTATCATATTTATATCTCCTTCATAAAATCATTTTAATAGCTGCATACGCAGTAATCTTTCCTGAAGACATAATATAATAAATAGAATTTTAAATCAACACCTTTTTGGTATAGTTTATTCATTCACAAACTTTTCGCTTGTTTCTACCTTATCAGCTTCTTAACTTCATCATACATATTAAAGTGAACGTCCCAAGCACCATCTATTGTATTTGCCAAAATAGTGTAATACACACCTGTCGATGGAAACATAACCGACATAAATGATACACCTGGATCCTCACCAACAAGATAAATCGATTCTAATCCTGAGTCATTTCGTTTTGTCCAAAACCCAAGAGAATAGTGAATATTTTTAGAAACATGAACATGATGTTCGTCGAAAAGGTTAAAACTCTCCTTTTTAATGATTTTATTATTTAGAAGAGATGACCAGAAAAACTCCATGTCTTTTGCATTTACAAACACACCACCGTCTGCATTCCCCTTCACTGGGATAGAGTATATATTACTCTTCCACGCGCCTGTGTTTTCATCGATAATGTACCCTACAGCCGAGTTATGACCAAGTGCGTCTAATCTATCGTAGCCTGCTGTCTTCATTTCTGCCCTATGAAACACATTTTGACTTACATTTTCGTCTAGTTTCTCTCCACTAATTGCCTCAATAACGAGTCCTAATGCTATGAATCCCCCCATTATTATATTGAAACTTCTCGCCTGGAGTAAACATCATGTCTCCATCAGCAAACATTGGTAGTAGATCTTTAGGGCTTTCAACCTTATACATAGGAAGTTCATTCCACAAAGCAGAGAAATCCTCCATGACTTCTTCATCAAAATAGTCGGGCATCCCCGATGTATGCATTAACACATGTTGAATTGTGACTTCATCAGAGACGTTCTTAAATACATTAGGAAGCACGTCATTAAGCCGTGTGTTTAAACTCAATTTTCCTTCTTCAATAAGCTGTAATATTCTAATTGCAGTGAAACCTTTTGTACCAGACGCAATTCCAAATCTGGTATCTGCATTAATTGGAACTTGAAAAACGCGCTCTGCTAAACCTTTAGCATAGTCAGCACGTTCTCCACCCAAATCTGATATTGAAATCACGCCGTGAAAATCGTCTTGTCCAATCACAGCTTTATCTATAATATTCTTGTATAAGTCCTTCATATTATGTCTCCTATCATTAGTCGTATTATAATGTTTAGTCAACTATCTCAAGATAGCTGTATTTCTTGAGGATCGAAAAAGCATCCAGTGTGAATATAGGTGTCCACCACGGCAAGTCATCGTATACATTCACCAAGTGTCCTTCCCTTGTTAATCCATCCACCACACGCCAAGCTTCCGCTTCTACGACCTTTTGAGGCAGTACTTCCATTGCATAATGCCAATACCTGCTGAATAAGGGATAATGGCCAATATTGTTTTTTTTAGAAAGTCTTCCATTCCATCAAGATAATGATTCAATACTTCTTCTCTTCTTTCAAAATCGTGATGGTAGATAGCATATATAAATAGAGGGTAATCATAAATACTGATCTCCTCTGGTAATGGAACTGTTAGTGCGTACTGATGTACTCTTTCCTCGTCTAATATGGACTCTACACCTAATTTCTTAAGAAGAGCTGAAATACTAAGAATACGTTTTGCATCTTGGTTTTCCCACCATGGCTGATGAGGATATAGTTTTATATCTTCAATAGGATGAGATATCCATCCATTTTGGTTCATACTTCGACTGACCCAATGAGCAATTTCTCTGATAATCGCACCATCATGCACATCTGCCATATCGATTAAACAAAGTGCAGTTTCAACTGAAATTGCGTTGCTCGTAGGTGTTCTAAGGTCTGGTTCAAGACCATGTGCAAAACCACCATCTGCATTCATGTAGCCACGAAGTGCATTTAGAAAGCCTTCTGGTGTGCCCTCGCTAATTACCAATTCGAACATTCGTCGTTCAATTAGACGTCCTTCTTCATACATGTAACTCCTAAACGTTTCAAATACATGCTGAGACAGTTTCATATTTTACGCCTCCACTCTTTGGTTACATTATTACGACGTCCACTTAATAACGACTTCATCACCCTTAACTTGAAGTGTAAAAATCATACTATCTCTCCCCTCGTCTTCCCATAATACGCAATTGTAGTTTGAGTTTTCTGATAACTTTGGCTTTATTTTACCATATTTATAGATTGCTAGACCATTCCTCATTACTCGATGTCATTAATTTGAAATATTCAGATTTTATTTATGTTAAATCTATTTTAACGTTGCTCTTTATATCTAATTGTACATCTAAGTTTCTATTTCTACCTCAATAAAAAAAAGCGGTATATCTTAGATACACCGCTTGTAATAAACTCATTTTAATTCAATTAGTCTACGCTAAAAGCATCTTTCATTTTGCCAAAGAAACCCTTTTCGTCTCTAGACTCCTCTTGTTGCTCAACATTGATTTTGTGTTCATCAATTTCACTCTTGTAGCTCGCTTCGCCCATTACAGATGCGAAGTCCTTAAGAGCTGACTTCTGCTTTCCATTCAGGTTTTTCGGCACTTCAACAAAGACTCTAACATACTGATCTCCACGACCGTAGCCATTAAGAACTGGTACACCTTTGCCCTTTAATCTGAACTGCTTTCCACTTGGCGTTCCAGCTGGGATCTTAAACTGAACTTTGCCGTCAAGCGTTGGAACACCAACTTCGTCACCTAAAACCGCCTGCGCGTAGCTAATAGGCATTTCAAGGAATATATCATTACCATCACGTTGGAATTCTTCGTGAGGTTGAACACGAATAACTACCATCACATCGCCACGAGGGCCGCCTTTTTGACCTAGATCAGCTTCAGATCTAAGGCTCATCTGAGCACCGTTAAATACACCTGCTGGAATATCAACTTCGATGGTTCTCTTCTTTTTGACGCGACCTTTGCCTTTACATGTATGGCATGGTTTATCAAAAGTCTTGCCTTTGCCATTACATGCATCACAGGCACGTACACTAATCGTTTCACCAAATAGCGAACGCTGAGCAACACGCATTTCACCCGTACCATTACATTTAGAACATGTATGAGTTGACGTACCAGGTTCAGCACCATCACCATCACAAGTAGGACAATCCTCAGTTCTGTAGAACTCAATTGTCTGTTTCTTACCAAATGCCGCTTCCTCAAATGTAAGTGTTATATCTACACGAAGATCTTGGCCTTTTCGAGGTCCTTGACGTCGTGACTGACCACCAAATCCGCCCCCCCCGAAACCACCACCAAACATTTCGTTAATGATGTCTTCAAAGCCGCCAAATCCAGCTCCGCCGTAGCCTCCGCCGCCACCCATGTTCTGGTTAACACCTGCATGACCAAATTGATCGTACAGGTTGCGTTTTTCTTTATCGCTAAGCACTTCATATGCTTCATTGACTTCTTTAAATTTTGACTCTGCTTCCGTATCATCTGGGTTGCGGTCTGGGTGGTATTTCATCGCCATCTTGCGATAAGCACGCTTCAGTTCAGATTCATCCGCATTTCTATCCACACCAAGCAACTCATAATAATCTTGTTTATCACTCAAAGGTAATACCGCCTTTCTTCAGGGTATTATTCATAATCGCCTATCAATTATACCCCTAATTGGAGCATTTCAACTGGTCAACATTATACCATAGCTTGTCTAAGAACCATATTAGATTCGAGTAAACAATTTGTGAACTGAAAAAATCTAATTTTCAATCTTATATTTTACTTCAAAATGTATAGAAAACAAACATGCACGCTTGGTTCTAAACACCAGCGAAGTATCACATTATATACATTTTGAGGGCATCTAAGTTATTAGATGCCCGTCAAAGTAGTATTTTACACTATAGTATTAATAGTAAAGTTTCGCTAGATTAGTCAACAACTTCGTAATCAGCATCAACTACGTCGTCTGCTGCACCAGCGCCAGCTGCACCTTCTGCGCCAGGCTGTTCTGCCTGAGCTTCAGCGTACATCTTTTGAGCGATTGGCTGGAACGCTTCTTGAAGAGCTTCTAGAGCTGTCTTCATAATTTCCAGTTCATCTTTTTCTAAAGCGTCTTTAGCTTCTTTGATTTTTTTCTTCAACGTTTGTCTTCTCTTCATCTGTTGCCTTGTCACCAAGTTCTTCAAGCTGCTTTTCGCACTCGTAGATCATAGTATCAAGCTGGTTGTGTGTTTCAATTTTTTCTTTGATCAGCTTGTCAGCTTCAGCATTTTCTTCTGCTTCTTTAATCTTAGCTTCGATCTCTTCTTCAGAAAGATTAGTCGATGCAGTAATTGTAATATGTTGTTCCTTACCAGTGCCCATATCTTTCGCTTTAACATTTACGATACCATTGGCATCAATGTCAAATGTTACTTCGATTTGAGGTACACCACGACGTGCTGGAGGAATTCCGTCTAGCTGGAAACGACCTAGAGTGACGTTGTCCTTAGCCATTTGTCTTTCACCTTGCATTACGTGAATATCAACTGCAGTTTGGTTATCAGCCGCAGTAGAGAAGATTTGTGACTTTTTAGTAGGAATCGTTGTATTTCTATCAATTAGCTTTGTAAATACTGAACCAAGAGTTTCAATACCTAGTGAAAGCGGAGTTACGTCTAGTAGAAGAACGTCGTTCACATCACCTGAAAGAACGCCACCTTGGATTGCAGCACCAAGAGCAACACACTCATCTGGGTTAATACCTTGATGTGGATCTTTACCAGCAATTTTCTTAACGGCTTCTTGAACAGCTGGGATACGCGTAGAACCACCAACTAAGATAACCTGGTCAATATCTGATTGAGTTAGACCAGCATCTGACATTGCTTTTTTCATTGGATCGACTGTCTTTTGAACTAGTACTTCTGTCATTTGGTTAAACTTAGAACGTGATAGATCCATGTTTAAGTGAAGAGGACCAGCTGCAGTTGCAGTAATGAACGGCAGGTTAATGTTTGTTGACATCGTAGTAGAAAGCTCTTTCTTAGCTTTTTTCAGCTGCTTCCTTTAGACGTTGAAGGCTCATTTTGTCAATTCGTAGATCAACACCATGCTCTTTAGCGAAGTCTTCTGCCATCCAGTCAATGATCATTTGGTCGAAGTCGTCTCCACCAAGGTGGTTATTACCGTTCGTTGCAAGTACTTCAAATACGCCGTCGCCGATTTCAAGAATCGAAACGTCAAATGTACCACCACCAAGGTCATATACGAAAATCTTTTGGTGTGATTCTGACTTGTCCATACCGTACGATAATGCAGCAGCAGTAGGCTCGTTGATAATACGCTTAACTTCTAGACCAGCAATACGACCAGCATCTTTTGTTGCTTGTCTCTGTGAATCTGTGAAGTATGCAGGTACTGTGATTACTGCTTCAGTAACTGTTTCACCAAGGTATGCTTCTGCATCTTCCTTAAGCTTAGTCAGTACCATTGCAGAAATTTCCTGTGGTGAATACTCTTTATCGTCAATCTTTACATGGAAATCATGACCCATTTCACGCTTAATAGAAGCGACTGTTCTTTCTGGGTTTGTAATTGCTTGACGCTTAGCCGTTTCACCAACTAGACGCTCACCGTTTTTAGCGAATGCAACGATTGAAGGTGTTGTTCTGTTACCTTCTTTATTTGGAATTACTGTTGAGTCTCCACCTTCAAGAACGGATACACATGAGTTTGTTGTTCCTAAGTCAATACCAATGATTTTAGCCATTGTTCATTTCCTCCTTAAATTCTATACGAGTTTACGAATTTTTGTTTTATTTAATTTAGCCTAATGTTATTTGATTAAGAAGACACCTTAACCATTGATGGTCTTACTACTTTTTCTCCAAGCTTATAGCCTTTTTGGAACTCTTCAATAACTACATCGGAGTCACAACCATCTTTTTCTTCTGTCATAACGGCATGGTGCATATTCGGATCAAATGGGTTGTCAACCGCTTCGATAGCCTGTACACCTTCTTTTTCAAGTAGATCTTCAAAGGATTTTTTAATCATTTCAACACCGTTAAGGACATTTTGATGATCTTCTGCATTGTGAGAAATCGAGTCAAGTGCCCTGTCTAGATTGTCCATTACTGCAAGTAACTCAATAACAATCTTTTCATTAGCATACTTGTAAATTTCCGACTTTTCCTTTTCAGTTCTTCTCTTATAATTCTGGAACTCTGCTTGTTGACGTAGTTGCGTCTCCTTCAGAGTAGCATTCTCTTTTTTCAGTGCTGTTAGTTCATCTACTTCTTCAACAACTGTTTCTTCAGTTTCTGTATTTGCTTCAACCTCAGCCTCAGTTTGTTCAGCACTTTCCTTCAGTTCATCCTCAAGGATTTCCTGATCTTTTTTCTTACTCAATCGTGACACCATCCTAACTAAATTTGAAGCATCTGCTTCTACTATAAGTTAATACCTGAGAATATTTCCGATAGGGTTTCACGAATATAATCGACTACAGCTACAGAAGCTCCATAGTCCATACGCATAGGCCCAATAACAGCTATACTGCCTGCAACTTCATTATTCACCTTATAATTGGCTTTAATCATACTGCAATCAGAAAGTTCTTCAAGTCCAATTTCCTGTCCAATGCGAACCGAAATACCTTCAATATCGCCATTTTCAAGAATGCTGCAAATTTTTTCTCTGCTTTCCATTGTATCGAAGAATGCCTGTGCTCTTCCAACTTCCTGAAATTCAGGTAAATTAAGAACATTATGAACACCTTCAACATAAGTTTCCACTTGATCAATATCTCTAAATGTATCCCTAAGAATTGGCATCAAGTAATCTATAAATCCACTGTACTCTTCAAGATCAGACTTAATAGCACTGATCGTTCGCAGTGTGATGTCTTTAATTGTTAGTCCATATAGTCGCTCGGTCATGGCATCTGTTATCATATCAAGAACCTGTTGACTAGAACTCTTAATTCCAAGTGGGATTGATTTAAAATCACCACTGTCTGATACAAGTATGAGCAGTACCTTTTGCTCATTGATCTTAACCATTTTTATATTTTCAAGCTTACTAAGATTAAACTTCGGAAGAGATATAATCGCTGTCATACCTGTGATTTGTGATAAGAGCTTAACAGCTTGTTTCACCACATCGTCAAGTTCAATAAGGTTACTTAGTAGTAACGTCTTGATTTTTTCCTGTTGTGATCTGCCTAGGGCAGAATACTTCATTAAATTGTCCACATACATTCTATAGCCTTGACCCGATGGAATTCGGCCAGCAGATGTATGAGGTTGTTGGAGCAGTCCCAAGTCTTCAAGATCGGCCATTTCATTACGAATAGTTGCTGAACTAATGCCTAATGGATGATTCTTAGCAATTGTTCGCGATCCCACAGGTTGTGCTGTGTTAATAAAATCATCGATGATGGCTTTGAGAATGAGGAGTTTTCGTTCATTTATGTCCATGTTTTCT
>JDSF01000118.1_pt1 | contig 60166 bp, 97 predicted proteins | sample 199441 | NCBI WGS metagenome assembly JDSF01 (sample SAMN02592751, study PRJNA231836) | bioreactor metagenome | isolation source: continuous culture bioreactor denitrification-DNRA | place: Germany: Bremen
AAATGTAATACCTATATTGAATTTCCCAATAATAGTAAAAGTTTGCTAATATAAGTGTATGTATATGCAACGGATAAAGACGGGATGAAATCATAGAGGGGTGCAAATAGTTATTGTAAAATTCGTCACAATAGTTTCTAATGTAGAAGTTGTGAGGAAGATTATAAAGTCTTTTTTTTTATGGAAGAATACATTATTTAAGAAGGAGAATCATAAAATGAGTGAGATGACACCAAAAAAAATTCAGGAAATCTACAAGCAGGTAATTGCAAGAAACCCTGGAGAGACAGAGTTCCATCAGGCTGTGGCAGAAGTGCTTGAGTCACTTGGACAGGTTATAGAGAAATATCCTGACTATGCCGACCATAAAATTATCGAGAGAATATGCGAGCCGGAGCGTCAGATAATCTTCAGAGTTCCTTGGGCTGACGATAAAGGGAACATCCATATAAACAGAGGATTCCGTGTTGAGTTCAACTCTGCACTCGGACCATATAAAGGCGGACTTAGATTCCACGAATCAGTATATCTCGGAATTATCAAATTCCTTGGATTTGAGCAGATTTTTAAGAATGCACTTACAGGTCTTCCTATAGGTGGTGGTAAAGGTGGTTCTGACTTCAACCCTAAGGGTAGATCAGATGCTGAAATCATGCGTTTCTGCCAGTCATTTATGACTGAGCTTTACAGACACATAGGCGAGAATACAGACGTACCTGCAGGTGACATAGGTGTCGGCGGCAGGGAAATCGGTTACATGTTCGGTCAGTACAAGAGAGTAACAAACAGATACGATGCCGGAGTTCTCACAGGTAAAGGTCTCTCATGGGGCGGTTCACTTGTTCGTACTGAGGCTACAGGTTACGGAGCAGTTTATTTTGTCGATGAAATGCTTAAGACTAAGAAAGATTCATTAGAAGGTAAAGTGTGTTCCGTTTCCGGTTCAGGTAACGTTGCTATCTATACAACAGAGAAGATCAATCAGCTCGGTGGAAAGGTTGTTACACTTTCTGACTCTGCCGGATATATTTACGATGAGCAGGGTATCGACCTCGACCTCGTTAAGCAGCTTAAAGAGATCGAGCGTAGAAGAATCAAAGACTACTGTGAGTATCGTAAGCATGCTGTCTATAAAGAGAAAGGAAATCTTTGGGAAGTTCCATGTCAGGTTGCTATGCCATCTGCTACACAGAACGAACTGCACGAGAAAGATGCAGAGATGCTTGTTAAAAACGGCTGTATAGCTGTTGGTGAGGGTGCTAACATGCCTACAACACCTAACGGTACAAAAGTATTCCTCAATGCAGGCGTACTCTTCGGACCAGGTAAAGCAGCTAACGCAGGTGGAGTTGCTACATCCGCACTTGAGATGCAGCAGAACGCCAGCCGTGATTCATGGACATTCGAATACACAGAGAAGAGACTCCATGATATCATGAAAAAATATACACAAGTCATGCTACGAGCAGGCTGAAGAGTTCGGTTGCCCTGGTAACTACATTACAGGTGCAAACATTGCAGGTTTCCGTAAGGTAGCTGATGCAATGATCTCTCTCGGACTTATATAAAAAAAATATACAGGGCGGGGCTTTATCGCCCCGCTTTCTTTTAAAAAGGGTAGTGATATGAGTGGAATTGAGCAGGTTAGTACTGGAGTAGATAGTCTGGATAACATATTAAATTTCCTCTGGCCGGGCGATAATGTCGTGTGGTACACACCCTCTGTCGATGAATACCGTGCTTTGGTTCAGCCGTATGTGGAAGAGGCAGTCAGGAATGGGAACACTGTCCACTACGTCCGTTTTGCCGAGCATCCTCCCGTTATAGCCGAAGGGACTGAAGGGGTTATCACTTATAACCTTGATGCAGGTAAAGGTTTCGAAAATTTTTTCAAAACAGGTTCATGAATTTATTCACAGCTCAGGCAAGAAGTCGTATTTTGTTTTCGATTGCCTGTCCTCACTTTTATCATACTGGGCAACTGATAGTATGGTGGCAAATCTTTTTTAAAGTGACTTGCCCATATCTTTATAAAGTTAAGGCTATCGCATATTTTGGACTTATTAAGAATCACCATTCATTTCATACTATAAATAAAATTAAAGATACAACTCAGCTCTTTGTAGAGCTTTATAATAATGAGGGGACTCGCTATATGCACCCCCCCCAAAAGGTTGCAGGAAGAAATTCACCGACGATGTTTCTCCCGCATAAATTCGAAGACGACGATACTCTAACCCCTGTGGTGAATAGTTTGGAGGCTACCGGACTCTTTTATTCGTTATGCTCAACGAGTACTGCCGCACAGAAGAAACTCGATGCATGGGACAGAATGTTGCTCCGTGCAAAAGAGATGGTAAGTTCCAGCGATAAAGAGAAACGGTCAGAGGTATTTGATGTTATCGCCAGCCATATCATAGGCAGGGACGAGAAAATCCTTAAGCTTGTGAAGAAACACTTTAACCTGCGTGATATGCTTGCTATCAAGGCAAGGATGATAGGGACCGGGTATATCGGCGGTAAGGCGACGGGGATGCTTTTGGCGAGAAAAATTCTTACGAATACCGATCCTGTCCGCTGGGAACCTTTGCTGGAATCACACGATTCATACTTTGTAGGGTCGGATGTTTTTTCACACTTATATCATTCATAACGGCTGGTGGGATTTATATATAGAGCACAGAACCGAGAGTGGATATCTTGAGGCGGGTGAACAGCTTGAAGAGCTTATGCTCGGCGGCGAGTTTCCTGAAGAGATAGTAGACCACTTCAAGGCGATGCTGGATTATTTCGGTCAGTACCCTATTGTCGTCAGATCAAGCAGTATACTTGAAGACGGTTTCGGTAACGCATTCGCAGGGAAGTACGAAAGCTTCTTTTGTTCTATTCAGGGATCACCGGATGTCAGACTTAAAGAGTTTTTTATATAACTTGAAAAGGGTTTATGCCAGTGCTATGTGTCAGGATGCTCTTGAGTACAGACGCAGCAAAAACCTTGCGGAGACAGACGAGCAGATGGGTATACTCATCCAGAGAGTTTCGGGATGTTTTCACGGGTTTTATTATTATCCTCATGTGGCAGGAGTTGGTCTTTCTTACAACACTTATGTGTGGCATGACGATATCGATCCTGATGCAGGAATGCTGAGGCTTGTGGTAGGGCTTGGAACAAGGGCTGTCAACAGAGTTAAGGACGACTACCCGAGAATTGTTGCATTGAACGCACCTGATATGAATCCTGTTAATGATATCAATGATATAAAGAGATTTTCCCAGCGACAGCTGGATGTACTTGATACGAGGGTTAGCGGTAAAAAACGCTATCTCACTCTATGATCTTTATGATAGTGAGTTCCCTTTCGATCTGAATAAAGTAGCGACTCATGACAGAGAGGCTGAGAGGATGCTTGCTGAAAGAGGGCGCGGCAGAAAAGATATATGGATCCTGACATTTGACAGACTGCTGAAGCAGACAAACTTCACACAGGATATGCAGGATTTGATGAATACTATCGAACGTGAGTACGAATACCCTGTTGATATTGAATTCACGCTGAACTTCACTGAGGAGGGCGGCTATCAGACTAACCTTGTGCAGTGTAGACCGCACCAGACAAATATAATCACGGATCAGACTCAGATTGACGAGGCTGAGCTTGTTAAATACGACCCTGTATTCAAATCCAAGAGTAATTTCATGGGTGGAAACGTTATTATGGAGATCCATCAGATTATCCATGTTGACCCATACGAATACACAAGATTGAGTGAAAAGGATAAGTTTGCTCTAGCTATAGCTATCAGACATATAAACAATGCAATCCCGGGCTGTAAAAGGAATACGATGCTTTTAGGACCCGGCAGATGGGGTACTTCCACACCTTCGCTTGGCGTGCCTGTGAGCTTTGCCGACATAAACCATATGAAAGTAATAGGTGAGATAGAATTCGAAGAGGGTGGGCTTATGCCTGAGCTTTCTTTCGGATCACACTTTTTTTCAGGATCTTGTGGAGAGTAATATATTCTTTATGGCACTGTTTCCAAACTCATTCGAATGTAACTTCAAGAATAATGTTTTTGACGGTTATAAAGATCATTTTACCGAGGTTGTGCCTAATATGGAATCGATAGACAAGAGCATCAGACTATACCGCTTTGATGAGAATCCACTCATTCTGCAGACAGATATAAGATCACAAAACCTTAGCCTGTTGCAGAAGAATAGATAAATGGTTAAGCAGGCTACATCAGCGTAGTTATATTTTTTACCGTCTTTTTTTGCTGATATATAAGAGTTTGTCCACTGTCTCTATCTGAGTTCTGAGGTCTTCGTCTGTATTTAGCTCAACGACACCGAAGCTGGCTGTTATCTGCACGTCATTTTTTGAATCTGTGGGACTCGATACGCTTTCTGTAGCGTTCCGCCAGATTGAATGCACCGTTAATATCTGATTTAGTGCAGAGTATAAGGAATTCTTCACCACCCCATCTTATGATGTAGTCGGATTCTCTGATTTGCGTATTCAATATGCTTATGAATTCTTTTAGTACATAGTCGCCGTAATTATGCCCGAAAGTATCATTGATAATCTTGAAATTATCTATATCGAACATGATGATAGCAGCTTTTCTGTTATTCCTTTTGATATTGCAGATTTCGTCCAGTATGAGCTCACTCCCTTTACGTCTGTTGAATATACCTATCAAAGGGTCGGTGTTTGCTTTTATGATTGTTTGCCTGAGTTCAAAGAACCTTCTGGTCAGGAATATTAATAAATAAAAAAAAGAAAATAGTGCTAGTGCGATTAGTATCTCGTCGAGATCCATATCTTCATGTGTTCTGGAAAACTCATATAACCTTTCAGTTGCATCAAGCTTAATAAAGACGATAAGAGTAATAATATATAAAACAGCGAGAAATACCACATCATACACTAAAGCTTTGTTATTAGAGTATTCCTTCCTAAGTCGGCTTCTGATGTTATTAATCATAAAAAAAATAAATCCTTAGTTCGTCTTGTGTGTACCGTAATATATTATATATCGTCGGTATTGTCGAACAGTTAATTTATTGTGCCTCCACGATAAGCAGAGGCACTTATTATTTGTCAGACTACTTGTCTTTAAAGTAATTTTTTAGTCTCCTGCACCACAACAGGTGTCAGGAATAATAAACCTATAAGGTTTGGTATAGCCATCAGTCCGTTAAGTGTGTCTGAGATATTCCAGACGAGACTTAGTTTGGACACCGCACCGACACCTATGGCAAGTACAAATACTATCCTGTACGGCAGGACAGCTTTTACGCCAAGAAGATACTCTATGGATTTTTTTTCGCCGTAGTAGCACCAGCCGAGGACAGTGGAATACGCAAACAGGATGATACCGATTGTTACTATATATGCACCGCCGGGTACTCCCATCTGAAAAGCTGTTGTTGTCAGCTCCGCACCGGTTTGTCCGTTAGACCAAGTTCCTGTGATTATGAGTACCAGACCTGTCATAGTACATACTATGATAGTATCGATGAATGTCTGGGTCATGGATACGAGAGCCTGACTTGCAGGGTCTTTGGTTTTAGCAGCAGCAGCGGCTATGGGAGCACTACCGAGTCCCGATTCGTTAGAGAAGACTCCTCGGGCAACACCAAAACGTATAGCCATCATTATGGTCGAACCTGCAAAACCGCCCACAGCCGCCGTTGGGCTGAATGCCTGTTTAACTATCAGAACTATGGCAGCAGGGACTTGACCTATATTAGAGAAGATGATGAAAAGAGCGGCACAGATATAAAACACAACCATGATAGGAACAAGAATGCTTGTCACTTTAGCTATGGACTTGATCCCTCCGAGTATAACGATGGCTGAAAAAAAATCATCATAACAAGACCGGAAACCCAGAAAGGAATGTTGAATGTCGCCTCAACAGCATCAGCCACAGAGTTTGCCTGAACGAGATTACCTATACCAAAGGCGGCCGCAGCGGCAAAAAATAGCAAAAAAAACAGTTCCGAGCCAAGGCATATTAAGACCTTTAGAGATATAATACATAGGACCGCCGCACATTTCGCCGTTTTCGTCTACCTCACGGTATTTGACAGCCAGTATAGCCTCTGAATATTTCGTAGCCATGCCGACCAGACCTGTAACCCACATCCAGAAGAGTGCTCCCGGACCACCCAGTGCAATGGCTGTTGCGACACCTGCTATGTTACCTGTTCCGACAGTGGCTGCCATAGCTGTCATCAGAGCCTGAAAGTGAGAGATGTCCCCTTTGGCGTCCCCCTCTTCTTCACGTTTGATGAGAGCGAGGTAAAGGGCGTGGAAAAGCTTTGTGAATTGCAACCCTCTGAGGTTGAGAGTTAGCCAGAATCCTGTACCCACCAAAAGGATAAGCATTGGCGGACCCCAGGCAAAAGAGTTAACTTTGCCAATCAATAAATCCAGTGTTTCCATTTAAACCTCCTGAATATGCTACGTTTTGTGAACGTAACGGAAACTTTAAGATTTATTGTACCATTAAGTTTATGTTATAAAAAAAATAGATATTCGTTATAATAGAACAAATAGTAGAATTAAGGGATAAAAAAAATAGCCCCAAGCACTTTTTTGAAATGTCGGGGCTATATTAATTGGTTTAATTACTAATCATTAAGAGGAACAGCAGTTGTCGCCGCAGTCGCTGTCACTTGAACCGCCACAGCAGTCGTGTCCGCCTGTAGGTCCGAGGATGAAACCTTTCCCTCTTTTGTCTTCGATATAATCTAATTGATTACCATCTGTGTAAGGGAGTACATCATCGCTGATCAGAATTTCAATTTCGTTGATAGTATAAGTTTTTTCTGCATCGTTTGGCTCATCCAGAGCCATCCTCAATTGAGGACCGCCTCAGCCGAAACCTTCAGAAACTATTCTAAGGCATTTGCTTCATGCTCTTTCATGACTTCTTTGATCATGTCACGAGCAATATCAGTTATTTCTAACATTAATCATCTCCTATATTCATGTTTCAGTATATTACAATAAGAGATAAGAATAAAAAAAAGCCATGCTTTTTTTTAACATAATAAGCAATCATATGTGTTGTATAAAGTTATATATTAATAGGAGTCGGTAATGGATATATCGAAAAGGATCGCAGAACTCAAGAAGGATGAAAAGTTTGCAGAGAATGTAGGGATGATACTGATACATAATGGAGTAGTGAGGGGGACTAAGCGGGAGGATGGCTCACCGGTTGCAAAACTAGAGGTGAAGGCTGACCGTGACAAGATTGAATCCATCAGGAGAGATATCGAATCGATGGAAGGGATATATAAGGTTGTGGTTGAGGCTATCGACGGTGTGATGAAACCCGGGGATGATCTGCTCTATCTTATAGTTGCCGGAGATATCAGAGAGAATGTGAAACCTGCTCTTGCTCTGCTTCTTGACAGGGTAAAATCTGAAGCTGTCGAAAAGAAGGAATATACTTTGTAGTTATACAGTCCCATACGAAAAGAGCTCACCCTGTTAGAGTGAGCTCTGATTCAGTTTATATAAAATGCTTATTACTTTTCTATCTGGCTGACATCACGTACAGCACCTTTAGCGGCACTTGTTGTCATGGCGGCATAGGCTCTGAGTGCCTGAGAAATTTTTTCTCTCACGGCTTGCAGGTTTCCATGCTTTTGCACCCTTGGCTTCCATCTTTTTTGCGGCGTTCGGCTAATATCTCATCGGAAACGCCTATCTCTATCTTTCTGTTAGGTATGTCTATGTGGATAGTGTCACCCTCTTCAATGAGTGCGATGTTTCCGCCTTCTGCTGCTTCAGGTGAAGCGTGACCTATTGACAGACCGGATGTACCGCCTGAGAAACGACCGTCTGTAACGAGAGCACATGCCTTGCCAAGCCCTTTTGACTTGAGGTAACTTGTGGGGTAAAGCATCTCCTGCATACCCGGACCACCCTTGGGACCTTCGTAACGGATGATAACAACGTCACCTGCGTTAATCTTATCGGTCAGAATCCCCTGAACGGCATCATCCTGACTTTCAAATATTCTCGCAGGACCTGAAAATTTCAAAATACTTTCATCCACGCCTGCTGTTTTGACTATACAGCCTTCCTTGGCAAAGTTGCCGTATAAAACGGCCAGTCCGCCGTCCTGACTGTATGCGTGTTTTTTTATCTCTTATGCATCCGCTCTCTCTGTTCAGGTCGAGTGAATCGTATCTTTTATTCTGGCTGAATGGCTCAAGTGTGGGTATGTTACCCGGTGCGGCACTGTAGCGTTCTTTTGCTGACTCACTGGTCATGACGTCCCATTTTTTCAGAACCTCGCCTATGGTCTCCTGCTGAACAGTCGGCAGGTCTCCGTTAATAAGTCCTGCTCTGTTGAGCTCTGCAAGAATACCTATAACTCCGCCTGCTCTGTGGACATCTTCCATATGATACTCCTGTGTGGAAGGAGCAACTTTACAGAGGTGAGGGACTATACGTGAGAGTCTGTCTATGTCCTTCATTGAGAAGTCAACACCTGCCTCCTGTGCTATAGCGAGGAGGTGAAGTACAGTGTTTGTTGAACCGCCCATTGCGATGTCCAGCGACATAGCGTTTTCAAAAGTCTGCTTGGTTGCTATCGAGCGTGGAAGAACAGACTCATCATCATTAAGGTAATAAGCTTTGCAAAGATCAACCACACGTCTGCCTGCTTCGAGGAAAAGGTTCTTACGCTCTGCGTGTGTGGCAACGAGAGAACCGTTACCCGGAAGAGCCATACCGAGAGCCTCTGCCAGACAGTTCATGGAGTTGGCTGTAAACATACCTGAGCAAGAACCGCATGTGGGGCATGCCGAACGCTCCATGGTAAGACAGTCATCATCTGTTACCTTATCGTCGACTGCGGCAACCATAGCATCCACAAGGTCTAGTTTAGTGAACCTGCCGCCCACATCCGCCTTGCCTGCTTCCATCGGACCGCCTGATACGAATATTGCAGGGATGTTAAGACGCATAGCCGCCATGAGCATTCCTGGGGTGATCTTGTCGCAGTTTGATATGCATACCAGTGCATCGGCACAGTGTGCATTAGCCATATATTCAACGGAATCCGCTATGACCTCTCTGGACGGAAGGCTGTAGAGCATACCGTCGTGCCCCATGGCTATACCGTCGTCGATGGCGATAGTGTTCATCTCTTTGGCGACTCCGCCGGCCTTCTCTATCTCTTCAGCCACCATTTGACCTAAATCTTTCAGGTGAACATGCCCCGGGACAAACTGAGTGAATGAGTTGACGACAGCTATGATAGGCTTGTTTTCGAAATCCTCTTCCTTCATCCCGGTGGCACGCCATAAGGCTCTTGCCCCTGCCATGTTTCTCCCTTTGGTGCTTGTGTGCGATCTATATGCAGGCATAAATTACCCCTCTTTTTTTTAGTATAGTTATTTAATTTATGAAATTTGAAGCTGTTAATCAAGGAATGAATTAGTTTTAATGTGATTTCAATTATTACTTTTTTGTCAGCAAAGCCTTGATACCTGTAAAAGCCGCAAAAGCATATATAAGTATGTATGCTATTCTGCTGAGATTTGTGAATGACGTATCTCCGAACACTGCTCCAATGCCGTCCATAATGATAGGTGACATAAACTGCCCGAAAAAACATCATTGCAGTCACTATCCCCATGGCTCTTATATTGTTCCCTGCTCCTGCTGCTTTTGTCGCACCGACATATATTGCAGGCAGAATCAAACCGTTTCCTGCACCGATAAAACCCGTGCCCAGCATTATAACCGAGAGAGATGCCGCCTTATTCATAAGGAGTATGCCTGTTCCGCTGCTTAAGATAACTAATGGGACATGGAATTTATCGGTTATCTTGTATATCTGTTTAAAGAAGAGACCGCTGAAAAATCCTGCCGCTGTGGCTATTGCTATTGCAAAACCGGCAGCAGAAGCATCTCCAAAACCGTTTGACTGTATGTAGACAGCGATATTTGTCGGGATAATGAAAAAACACGACCATCAGCCCAAATGCTCCGACCGCATATTTATATACAGATATAGGGAGCTTGGATTTAATATCTTTCGTGTCATCCTTATCTATATTTGGCATATAAATAAATATGAGCACCAGCACCGCCAATGCCGAGAAATACACTATGAATGGATAACGCCAGCCATAAACTGCTAAGAACCCTGCGGCAAGTGTCGCTATGATCCCCCCCCAAGGAATGAGAATGACGATGCGAGTCCTAAAAGCTGTGCATGCTCTTCAGTTTTGAAAAGGTCAGCTATGAGTCCTGTGGAGAGAGGCATTATTATACCCACGGCAACACCAAGCAACCCTCTGCATAAAAGGAGCATCTCTATACTTGAGACAAGTCCACCCCCGACACCGCCTATTGCGTATAAAACTAAGCCTGATATTAGAAGTGTCTTCTTGGAGAACAAGCCCGTTAGCCTTCCTACCGAAAAGGAGACAGGTATTATCACAAGCGAAGGGAGGGTGAGTATAAGCTTAATAAGTGTATCACTTGTCTGGGGGGGGAAATATTCGGCAATAGCCGCCAGCCCGGGAGCGACTGCAGCACCTGCCATAATCGTCAGCAAGGATAGACTAAGTATGGAGAGTTTAAGCATAGCAAACCTTTTGATATCTTCGTGCATTATGATATCCGTAAGGCAGATAAAAAAGATATATCGATTATGTTAAGTTTTGTCATGTCGGCTGTAATCAGGTTAACCAGAATTTATAAAACTTCGACTTGCTTCTGTTTTAGTAGCATGCTACTGTTTTGATAGCACGCAAGAGTGCAGAGCTAGAATTATAGGAGGCAGTTATGGATAAGAACGATTTGTTTAATATGATAACCAATGCAGGTTACGGCTTTCTGGCAACGGGCGAGGGTGATCAGGCTAGGGTCAGACCCATGCGACCCTGCGTCTCTGATGCAGGTACAATACTGATATCGGTTCTTCCGGGGAGAAGGTGTGTCCCTCAGGTTGAGCTAAACCCTAAGGTGGAGATGTGTTTCATGGGGGGGGATGAACTGTCACATTGCAGGATAACCGGAGTCGCTGTTATGTCCGACGATGTTGCCAAGAAGGAGGAGCTTCTGGATAAAGCCCCTGATCTTTATAAGTTTCTGAAAGGTGTCGATGACCCTAACTATGGGCTTATGGAGATAACTTTGACTTATGCGGAGATTATGCCGCCGGGGATACAGCAGCCTATATCTATCGATGTTTAGGGGGGATATATGAGGTACAAGTGTAAAATCACCGTGATTGAAAAGGGCTGCAATAAAGCCTTGGGGAAGTACATGAAAAAAAATCCCGACTGGATAGCCGAGTGTGATATCGTTGAGCTTGGGCAGGAATTCTATGTTGATAATATGTTCTTTCCGCCAAAAGGTCTATGCGAATCGGCATGGGCGGATATACGTCAGTTTATAATGGCTGTTGCCACAGGGGGGGGCGAGTTTGATTTTATGGTGGATACCAAATCAACCATAGCAACCTGCTGCGATCCGTTCAGACCTGTTCTGTTTAAGATAGAAAGGCTTGAGGAATAGTTTCAGCAGTATTCAGATATTCTTAGGTTGGACTGGCTTGGCTTTTGTGCTATATGTGTGATTAGAATAAGCGATTAAGAGGAATTATGAGCATACCTGTACCGGGCAAACCAGTCAGAGGGTCAAAAAAGCGGCGACCCTGTTATGGCAATATTCGATCTCTTAGGAAGACGCTGGGCAATGGGTGTAGTCTGGAATCTGAGCCGTGGTCCTGCTACATTCAGAGAACTCCAAAATCATTGTGAGACAATCTCGCCGTCTATTCTGAATAACAGACTCAAAGAACTCACCGAAGCAAAACTTGTGCAACGCTCTTTAGAAGGGTATATCCTGACAGAGCTTGGTCTTTCGCTATTTAATCTTTTGCAGCCTTTTGGTCCATGGACAAAAGAGTGGGCAGAAGAACTAAGTAAGCCAAAATAAGCATAAAAAAAACCGGACATAAATGCCCGGTTTAATAGATTTACTTAAATGACGACTATGCCGTCACAAGGAAGATAATTAGTATCTTCTAGTGTTGCCGCGATCGTTGCTTTTAGGCTTAGCCTCGTTTACTGTGAGGTTTCTGCCGTCGAACTCAGTCTCGTTTAACTTATCGATAGCTGTTTTTTGCTTCCTCATCGTTAGTCATTTCTACAAAGCCGAAGCCTTTAGAGCGACCTGTGTCTCTGTCAGTGATGATTCTTACTGAATCAACTTCACCGATTTTTTCGAAAAGCTCTGCAATGTTGTCTTCGCTTGTTGAGTAACTAAGGTTTCCTACATAAATATTCATAATATGCTCCATATAATTTTTTGTCAAAACATGTCTGATCGAGTTCGGAACTTGGTATAAACTAGTTGAAAGAGGTGATTAACCCTTTTGAAGCATGAACAGAAACATGTTTATGTAGGCATATATTGAAATGAATCAGTCTATAGGCTTTGTAAACGATCGGTTATGATTCGCAAAATCCAATTTAATTTAGTAACAATATCTTAAAACTTATATCAAGTATTGATTGACTATAGACAGTATAGACCTATTAACGAATATAGCGAGAACTATTTTCAATTATATCAAAATAACTTTTGAGAAGCAGGTAGTAATAAGGTTTTTTAGCTTCGATAAAAAAACATTCTCGTCATCCGGAGGCTTCAGCCGAAGGATCTTAACCAGTAATTTATCTGATGTTGTCGGATTCTTCGTTTCACTCAGAATGACGCTTCGATATCGGCAGTGAAAAGTGACGCAGTACTTTTTTTTCTTTTGAAATAAATGCAAAATAGTTTATAGGTAGAGTTGCATAGTTTGAGAAATAATGGTATTAATTGATTAAGAGAAGTATAAGGGGTGGAATGTTTCTGCCCGAAAATTTATGTTTCAAAGTTGCACAACGGCGTGTGACTCATGCAAAGATGCTTGCTTTAAATGGATAATGTCCATTTGAAGGCAAGCTTTTTTTTTGTCTACAATTTGGTGAAATATATAATATATATCGAAAAAATTGAAGGAGGGCTAGCATGGGAATCATCGGTGATGTGATAATTTATATCATTATGATATGTGCAGTAGTTGGTGCTTTTGCGTATATCAAAGATGAAGAGAGCGGTCTTGGGCAAGAATTCATCGAAGGCTTGCACAGTATAGGACCAATATTTATACCTGTTGCAGGTATTATGGCGGCTATACCTTATCTGTCTGCCTTTGTTAAGGTTGTTTTCGGACCGATATTTGGTGCTGTGGGTGCTGATCCTGCGATAGCGGCGACAACATTTATAGCTGTTGATATGGGCGGATACCAGCTTGCGGAAGTCCTCGCCCAGTCAAAAGAGGGCTGGATTATGGCTATGGTTGTCGGTTATATGTCCGGAGCAACGATAGTTTTCTCGATACCTGTCGGACTTACAATGTTAAATAAAAAAAGATCATAAATATATGGCTCTTGGTGTTATGGCGGGACTACTCAGTATACCTATAGGTGTATTTGTCACCTGTGCCATTATTTCTGTATCCGATCTTATGGTTCGCGGCGACATCTCAGCCAATGCAGAGTCCACATATATGATGGCACTCTCTTTCAAGGCGATCTTTATGAATCTTCTGCCGCTTACTATCTTTTGTGTGCTTCTCGCAATAGGCCTTAGAGTTATCCCGAGTAAAATGATCAAAGGATTTCTCTTTTTCGGCAGAGCGATGAGCATATCACTCACACTGGTGCTTGTATTCTCAGTGGTTGAGTATTTCACAGGAGTCTTTACCACGGTATTGGGCTCTTGGGGGTTCGATCCGATAATAGCAGACGAGGCAGATCAATTCAGGGCGCTGGAGATAGCCGGATACATAGGTATCATGCTTTGCGGTGCGTTCCCTATGGTCTACCTGATAAAGAAATACCTTGCGAAACCTATGGAGGTTGTCGGTACAAAGGTCGGGCTTGAAAGCACGGGAGCGGCGGGCATCCTTGCTGCTGCGGCTAATATCCTTGCTATGTTCAGACTGATCGAAGACATGCGTCCGAAGGACAAGGTTTTATGCATCGCTTTTGCAGTGTGTGCGGCATTTATGTTTGGTGACCACCTCGCATTTACCGCAAACTTTCAGCCGAATATGATACTTCCTGTCCTTACAGGTAAATTATTCGGAGGAATATCAGGTTTCATCCTTGCATACATTCTCTCTGTGCCGGCGGCAAAAGAGATCGAAGACGAAGCAAGAGCATCTGCAGGGTGATGAAAGTTTTAAAAAAAATAAACAGTGCCGTTGTGCATTTGTACAACGGCATTTAGTTACGGGTAACATAAAAGGGAGTTGTTAAGTGAATCTACGAAGCAAAATTAGAGATCAGATTTATGAGTTTAAATCGGTCACTGAGGTTCTCGCAAAAGCAAACAGCGAGAAGTCAGGAGATGCTTTAGTTGGGCTTGCCGCTGAAACTGCCACAGAGAGAGTAGCAGCTAAGCTGTGTCTGTCAAACTTACAACTGAAAGACATCTATGAAAACCCTGTTGTGCCATATGAGAAAGATGAAGTCACTAGAGTTATCTACGATGACATAAACACAACTATATATAACAGTATAAAAAAACTGGACGGTCACGGAGCTGAGGGAGTTTATCCTTGGCTGTGATTCGCAGAGAGAACTGCTCAAAATAAGCAGAGGATTAACCAGTGAGATGATAGCGGCAGTTGCAAAACTGATGTCGGCTTTCGATCTGGTAATGGCATCTAAAAAAAATCAAAATTTCGGCAACCTGCAATACGACAATAGGTCTTCCCGGAACACTATCTTTCAGAAATCAGCCTAACCACCCCACAGATCATGTTGAAGGCATCCTCTCCTCTTTGAAAGAGGGGCTGTCATTTGGCTGTGGTGATGCTGTTCTCGGTGTAAACCCGGTGGAAGACAATATTGAGAATTTTACAAGAGTTATGAATGCGGTTGTTGATATCAAGGACAAGTACGAGATACCTACTCAGGCGTGTGTATTGGCTCATGTGAGTACACAAATGCAGGCACTGGAGAAAGGGATGGGGATAGACCTCGTTTTCCAGAGTATCGCAGGGACTCAATCGGCAAATGAGGCTTTCGGTATATCCGTTCAGATGCTTACAGATGCACTTGAGCTGGTCAGAAAGAACGGCACGGCAGCCGGACCTAACCTGATGTATTTTGAAACAGGGCAGGGCTCGGAGATATCTCTGGATTGCCATGAAGGCGTTGACGAGATGACTCTGGAGTCAAGGTGCTACGGGCTCGCCAGAAGGTTTGAGCCGTTCATGCTGAATAATGTTTCGGGCTTTATCGGCCCAGAGACAATCTATACGGGTAAAGAGGTTATCAGAGCAGACCTTGAGGATCTCTTTATGGGTAAGATGCACGGCATCCCTATGGGGATTGCTCCCTGCTATACAAACCATATGAAGATGGATCAGGATGATCAGGAGATAGCAACAATACTATGTTCGATCGCAGGGTCAAACTTCTTCATGGGTGTTAGCGGCGGTGATGACTGTATGCTCAACTATCAGGATACCAGCTATCACGACGATGCAAGTGCCAGAGAGCTTTTGGGACTGAGACCGGCCCCGGAGTTCGAAAAGTGGCTTGAAAAGATGGGGATAATGGAGAATGGCAGGCTTACTGAAAAAGCAGGCGATCCTTCAATCTTCGTTAAGTAGGGTGATCTAATGATAAATAAGCAAACCGAAGAGAGCATTGTTAACAACGTACTGAAAGCTTTGGCTGATCAGGGCTTACTGAAGAAAGGGGTTAGCTCCCCTCTCGTATCCTCTGAGACCGAAGCTGTGCGGGCCGGCTCATCGTCAGGCGACAAACCCTATGAGATGCAGCCAAGAGAGACTATAGGGCTTGAGACTGCTCACAATATGGAAGCTATAAAGGTGATGAGAGAATCCACTCCTGCAAGAATATTACTAGGCAGGTGCGGAACAAGACCAAGGACAACAGCTTATCTGAACTTTCTGGCAGATCATGCCTCCGCTATGGATGCGGTTTTCATGGATGTGTCTGACGAGTTTCTTGAGCAGAATAATCTGTTCAAGGTGCAGACTGTTGTTCAGGATAAAGATGAATATCTGATGAATCCGAATCTGGGCAAAAAGCTGTCAGAGGAAGCGAAGCAGACTGTCAGGGAGAAGTGTGAAAAGGGGAAGCAGGTGCAGATTATAGTATCTGATGGACTCAGTTCCACTGCTATTGAGGCAAATATAGCCGACACACTTCCGGCTCTGATGCAGGGTTTAAAGGCAGAGGGGTTGTCCGTCGGGACACCTTTCTTTGTAAAATACGGCAGGGTCGGTGTGCAGGACTGCATGCTTGAACTGCTGGATTTTGAAGTAATAGTCAACCTCATTGGTGAGAGACCCGGGCTTATCACAGCCGAAAGTATGAGTGCATACATCTCTTACAAACCGAATGAGAATACAGTAGAGGCGGATCGTACGGTTATCTCAAATATCCATAAGGGCGGAACACCCCCCTGCGGAGGCAGGTGCTCATATGGCAACGGTTATCAAACAGGTTATTAAACATAAAGTAGCAGGTGTTCAGTTATCTGAACTGCTTAAATAAGAAGGTTTTGTATGAGTTCACACAAGTACGAAATAATAAAGAGTGTCGGTATCGACATAGGCACAACGACGACTCAGTTTGTTATTAGCGAACTGACTGTCAAGAATGTTGCCCCTGGCAGCCTTGTGCCCAGAATGGAGATTACCGACAAGGTTGTAAAATATAAGAGTGACATACATTTTACGCCTATCAGCAGGGATAACCTTGTCGATGCTCAGAGTATTTCCGCACTTGTGTCGGATGAATTCAGAAAATCAGGGATAAGCCTGATGAGATAAAGACCGGAGCAGTGATTATCACAGGCGAAACAGCTAAGAAAGAGAATGCCAGACGGATTTCCGAGCAGGTATCTCGTTTTGCAGGTGATTTTGTCGTTGCTACTGCAGGTGGCAAGCTGGAATCCGTTATTGCAGGCAAGGGGTCAGGTGCATCCAGTTATTCGAAGAATAATTATTGCACGGTTGCGAATATTGATGTTGGCGGCGGAACAACCAACATCGGGATATTTAATAACGGTAAAGCTATAGATAGCTGCTGCATTAATGTCGGCGGCAGGCTCTTACAGATAGGTAGAGATGACGGCAGGGTGACAAATATTGCAGAGCCTATGAAAGCTGTCATCCGTGACTGCGGTTTGAATATTAAGTTGAACGACAAGGTCGAGCTGAGAGATCTGGATACTCTATGCAAAAGGATGGCAAAAGTGGCATTTGAGCATCTGGATTCAAAAAAATCTCAGCAGCCTGGCGAGTGAACTGCTTATGACAGCCCCTTTGAGACTCAATTACGATATAGATTTTGTGATGATCTCCGGCGGGGTTGCCGACAGTGTTTACAACCGCAGAACATACAGTTCGGTGAGAGATGTCGCCGTTTATGGTGACGTGGGAACTCTGCTCGGAACTCACTTTTATCAGGCGTTCAGCTCGGAGAAGTTTAAGCTTGTTCAGCCTACGGAAACAATCAGAGCTACTGTTATCGGGGCAGGGTCTCAGACAGTTGATGTCAGCGGAAGCACTATATTGGTTAACGACGATGTGCTCCCGGTTAAGAATATACCTGTTGTGCTCCCTTTCTCCGGTGAAGTCGTGATTGATGAAGACGTTATAAGCAGAGAGATAAAAAACAGTATCGCCAACTTTTACGAAGATGAAACCATAGATGCGATTGCCGTGGCTTTTCAGGGCTTACAGCATTTTTTCGTTTAAGGATATTACAGCCCTTGCCAGAGGGTTGCATGCAGGGTGCAGCAGGGTGACTGATGCAAAGCTTCCGATGATTATCGTGCTCGAGCAGGACATCGGAAAGGTTTTAGGGCAGAGCCTCAAAGTGCTCAACGGCGGATACGACATTATATGTGTGGATCAGATTATCGTGAATGAAGGGGATTATATAGATATCGGCAAATCAGTGGCAGGGGGGAACGGTTGTTCCTGTGGTTATTAAAACTTTAATATTTGAAACGGAGCAGAAGTAAGCTGCCGTTTCGGAAAATATACTTTGCTTAAACGGGGATACCTGATTTAAGTGGAAGCTGGAGGCTTAGATATGAAAGGCGATGCAATACGCGCGAAAGTATTAAGTGTAAAGATCATTTCTAATATTAATGATGAAATGGCAAAAGAGATCGGGGTTGGCCCGGGTCATAGAAGTATAGGCATGCTCACAGTGGATATCGACGACATAGGCTATACTGCTATTGACGAAGCTACAAAAAAAAGCAGATGTGAAAGTTATTTATGCTAAGTCATTTTATGGCGGAGCAGCAAATGCCAACACAAAGCTTGCAGGAGAGTTCATAGGTATCTTATCAGGACCTACTCCCGCAGAGGTAAAGAGCGGTTTGGATGCTGCGGTGGAGTTTATCGAGAACGACGCTGCCTTTTATAGTGCAAACGAAGATGACACTATAGCATATTACGCACATTGTGTTTCCAGAACAGGATCATTCCTCTCCGGTGCTGACAGCATGAAAGAGGGTGATTCACTTGCATACCTCATAGCTCCGCCTATTGAAGCGGTTTATGCGGTGGATGCGGCACTCAAGGCTGCGGATGTGAGGCTGGTAGAGTTTTTCGGACCTCCATCAGAAACAAACTTTGGCGGTGCTCATATGACAGGCAGTCAGTCCGCTTGTAAGGCGGCATGTGATGCTTTTGGTGAAGCAGTATTATTTGTAGCCGAAAATCCTTTGACTTATTAACACGTAACTGAAGGAAGGAGGCATATATGGATAGGGATTTGCAATCACTGCAGGAAGCAAGAGACCTGATAGAACAGGCTCATGCCACAAGTCTGATACTTAAGAAACTGCCTCAGGCAGTCATTGATAGTTTCGTAAAGAGCATGTGCGATGCTGCATATGCCAATAGAGAACTATTGGCGAGAATGGCTGTTGAGGAGACAGGCTTTGGCGTTGTGGGTGATAAAATAATAAAAAACACAGTCGCAAGTACGGGTGTGTATGAATACATAAAAGATATGAAGACCGTCGGTATTATCGACAAAGGTGAGCAAGACAGGATTATGAAAGTTGCCGCTCCGGTTGGAGTGGTGGCAGGGCTTATCCCTTCTACAAACCCGACTTCTACAGTCATATTTAAAGCTTTGATATCTGTAAAAGCAGGTAACCCGATAATATTCAGTCCGCATCCGGCAGCACTTAAGTGTATAGCCAAGACGGTTGAGATAATGAATGACGCACTGAAAAAAAGTCGGTGCTCCCGATAATGTTCTGCTTTGTATGATGACTCCAACTATCGAAGGGACTAGCGAGCTTATGACTCACGGTAAAGTGGCGTACATACTTGCTACAGGCGGACCTCAGATGGTTAGAGAGGCATACAGCTCAGGTCGTCCGGCTCTTGGGGTAGGTCCGGGTAATGTCCCTGCATTCATTGAGAGGACTGCGGATATCGAGATGGCTGTTAAGCGTATCATAGTCAGCAAGACTTTTGATAATGGAACAGTCTGTGCATCCGAACAGGCGGTAGTTACGGAGCATGTGATAAAGGACGAAGTGAAGAGAGAGATGGAGAAGCAGGGCTGTTATTTCCTGAACGAAGAGGATACAGCCAAGGTTGAAAAAAGTATTACAAAAAACCCAATGGAAACCTTAATGCCGGAGTGGTCGGCAAGAGTGCAAAGTTTATTGCAGAGATGGCAGGCATAAGGATACCTGAGGGTAAAATAGTTCTTGTCAGCGAGCAGACGGGCGTTGGTCTGGAGTATCCATTCTCCAGAGAGAAACTGTGTCCGACACTCGCATTTTATTCCGAAGAAGATTGGAAGAGAGCTTGTGAAAGATGTATTGAACTCCTTGCCTATGGCGGTATGGGGCATTCTCTGGCAATCCACTCGAAGAACGACGAGATAATAAAGCAGTTTGCTCTGCATAAGCCGGTTTCACGTATTCTGGTGAATACACCGTCCACCCACGGAGCTATCGGAGGGACAACAAACCTTGCTCCGTCACTGACTCTAGGATGTGGTTCACCGGGCAGAAACGCAACCAGTGACAACATCACCCCTATGCACCTTATTGACATAAGACGTGTTGCATACGGTGTCAGCGAAGCAGAACCAAGCCCGAGAGAAGAGAGCTCGGCTGTGTACTCTTCAGGCGGATACGAAGAGCAGATCGCTGAGATTACAAAAAAAATGGTTTTAGCTAAATTAAACAATAGATAAGGAGGCACTAAATGGCTTCACAAGCGTTAGGCATGATAGAGACAAGAGGCTGGTAGGTGCGATAGAGGCGGCTGATGCAATGGTTAAAGCTGCGAATGTCACACTGATCGGCAAAGAGAATGTCGGCGGCGGTCTAGTGACTGTTATGGTCAGAGGGGACGTTGGTGCTGTGAAAGCGGCAACAGATGCAGGTGCAGCGGCGGCGGAGAGGGTCGGCGATTTACGTTCAGTACACGTGATTGCGAGACCTCACGGTGATGTCGAAAGAATCCTGCCGACTAAAAATCCGTCTGTAGAGCCTTGCAGTGTTGCAGGTAAACCGACGGGCAGAGCGTCAGCTGCGAATAAAACTGCAAGCAGCAGTGAAGAGAAGAAGTAGTAGTATTCTGCTTTTGAATGAATGAACAAAGGCAGATGTTTGTAATATCGTAAATGAAGGTTGTTTTAGAAAAAATAAAAAACGGAGGTATGACATGGCTTCAGAAGCATTAGGTATGATCGAAACAAAAGGACTGGTTGGTGCAATCGAGGCAGCAGATGCAATGGTTAAAGCAGCAAATGTTGTTCTTGTAGGTAAAGAGAACGTTGGCGGCGGTCTCGTGACTGTTATGGTTAGAGGTGACGTCGGTGCTGTAAAAGCAGCTACGGATGCAGGAGCAGCAGCAGCAGAGAGAGTCGGTGAGCTTCTTTCTGTTCACGTGATCCCAAGACCGCACGGTGATGTTGAGCTTATCTTACCGGCGAAAAAAATAGTGTAACACTTCAAGCTTATGAAACTCATAACAGAAGTTGATGTAAGAAGAATAGTGAAGGAAGGGATTTCAGATAACATATTTGAAATCTCTTCTGACTCACTCCTGACTCCAGCCGCTAAGGATTACTTAAGTAATCACAGAATGAAGGTGGTAGTGGCTGGAAAAGGGAAGGGGTACATCAATAGTTACACAAAACAAAAGCTGGTGAAGAAGCCCGAGTTCATGACTCATCTTTCAGACAATGTTCTGGTGGATAAGGATGACAACAGGATCATGTTCAGAGGTAAACTCGATTCTCTGCAGGCGGAGATTCTGGATGCCATGATTGTGGCAGAGAGGAATGACCGTAAAGAGATGCTGAGCTTTCTGAAAGAGGTTCTTGACTATGTGAGGACGATTCTGAGGGCAGAGGTGCTGGACGAATCGCTCCCTGACATGACGTTGTTCGGTTATGACGATGCAGGGTTGCGTGACAGGTCGCACAACGCCATGAAGTATTATCATGTGAAGGTTTTACAGCTTCCTGATATCGCTTATGGAGAGTTGTACATCAAAATGAACCTTGTCAGATGCAGGGTCAGAGAGACAGAACTGTCGGCGGTTACAGCTTTTAAACGTGGTGAAGGGGTTTTTTGAGCGGAAGGACATTATTCAGGCTTTAAACAGACTGAGTAGCGGTATGCACATATTGATGTGCGAAGAGATAGTCTTAAATGGACAATAACTATGAACAATATTGATATTTCAAAAAATTGTTGAAGAGGTTTGCAGGCAGCTCTCTTCGGTGGATGAGATGATCGAGGTGGAAGCCTCGGCAAAACACATACACCTTTCAGAGGAGCATGCAGAGGAGCTGTTCGGTTCTAAACTTACGATCGACAGAGAACTCTCTCAGCCCGGGCAATACCTCTATAAAGAGAGGGTCACTTTAATAGGACCTAAGAATGTAATGCCGGGAGTGGCGATACTCGGACCGCCTAGATCAGACACTCAGATTGAGCTTTCCGTGACTGATGCAAGGTTTCTGGGGATTAAACCCGTGCTGAGACTTTCAGGCGATGCCAAAGGGACTCCAGGTGCGGTTATCTCCGCAGGCGGAAAGGCTGTCATTCTTGATGAAGGTGTAATAGTCGCCAAAAGGCATATTCACATCAGACCGGAAGAGGCGGAAGCCATAGGTCTCAAAAATCTGGATGAGGTGAGTGTAGAGGTGTCGGGTGACAGAAGCACCACATTTAACAACGTGATAGTGAGGGTGTCCGACACATTCAGAAAACGTATGCATATCGACTACGACGAGGCAAATGCCGCAGGTGTCTCAACAGGATCAATAGGGCGTATTATAAAATGAGTGCAATATCATTTGACAGAATCGACAGCTATATCTGTGAGATTGAAAAAAATCCATAGAGACCACATTCCCTTTTGACCGCAATGAAGGTCTGAAACTGGGAGTGGATTTGGGCACTGCTTATATAGTGCTTGTCGTTCTGGATAAAGATAATAACCCCGTTGCCTGCAATATGCAGTATGCCGAGGTTATCAGAGACGGTCTTGTTGTTGACTATATGGGGGCATCGGCGATTGTCAAACGTCTCAAAGAGGAGCTGGAAGAGCGTCTGGGTACATCTTTGACCCATGCCGCAATAGCTGTTCCGCCTGGGACGGGTGCAAGAGATTCAGACACCCATAGATATGTAGTGGAGAATGCAGGGCTGACAGTCAACTGTATAATAGATGAGCCCACAGCCGCCAACAGTGTTTTGAATATACAAAATGGCGTTGTGGTTGACGTGGGTGGCGGAACGACAGGACTGTCTGTTTTTTTTGAGAATGGTGATGTGATCTACACGGCCGATGAGGCCACCGGAGGAACACATTTTACCTATGTGATAGCAGGGAATAAGAAAATCAGTTTCAGTGAAGCTGAAGAGATGAAGAAAGACAAGGCTAATCAGAGCGAAATATTTGCTCTTGTGTCACCCGTGATACAAAAAGTAGCTCGGATAGTCAGCAGTCATATTAGTGATTATAAGATTGATAATATTTATCTGGTGGGCGGTACATGCTGCCTGAAAGGGATGGAACAGCTTATCGAGCGTGAGACAGGGATAAAAAACCTTTAAGCCGTCAAATCCATTTCTGGTCACCCCCACAGGTATCGCAATAAATTGCAGGGTGGGCGGAGATGAATAAAGAATATATAGCCGACCTTGTCATTAAAGAGATAGAGAAGCTTTTAAAAAATGGGGGGAGGATCTTTTAAGGCGGATGATATTCTGCCCGTTGCACTCGTGTTAGTGGAAAAGGGTGAGGATGTCCATTTTAAACTTAAAGAGACTCTGACTGCGGTGGATTATGCCGTTTCAACAGATATGTTCCGTCTCGATGATGCCGGGCTGGTCGTTATACCTGCACTGAGCAACAGAGACCTTGTTCATATAAGTGACGGTTCAGACACGGGCGAGATACCTTCTGCTGTGGTGAAAGCACTCCTGACAAGGAAGGAGATCGTGATTCTGGAAGAGGGGATCGAGTATAAAAAAATATGCCGAAACAGCTAATAAGGCATTTTATTCGATGCTGGAGAGCAGGGTTAAAACCCTTCAGTCTTTTGGTATCAAAATAGTGAAAAGAGACGCATTCCTCAGATTTCTGACAGGGAAAAAACGTTTCTGCAGTTAAAAAAGACAGATAAGAAGACGGAAACACGAGTCCTGACGGAAGAGCGTATGAAAGAGTTTTATGCAAACGGAATTTTAGAAATAAATATACCGAAGGGTTCTATCATAACTGCTTTGGCAAGAGATTTTGCCAAAGAGAAAAACATGGTGATAGCAATAAATACAGGTGATTAAATGCAAATATGTGTAGTAATAGGAAACGTTTGGGCAACTAAAAAAAAGGAAGAGAGTTTAAATGGATTTAAACTGCTGGTAGTTGAGCCTTTTGATGCGTCAAGCAACGAAATAAAACGACCTGCATATGTGGCTGTGGACCCGGTTGGAGCAGGCATAGGCGAGTTAGTGCTTGTCGTGCAGGGGAGTTCTGCACGTAAATCGTTAAACCAGCATGGAGAAGCCCCGGTGGATGCAACTGTGGTGGGGATTATCGACAAGGTTGATATAGCTTAAACCACGATAAGATTACCAACATTAAGGTGGAGGTTTCCTTTGAGTTTTTTAGAGAAGGTATATAACGCCGGGATAATTGGTGCCGGAGGTGCCGGTTTTCCGACGCATATAAAACTGAATACAAAAGTTAAGACATTAATCATCAATGCCGCTGAGTGTGAACCGCTCCTCCAGACAGATAAATATCTTATGCGGACAAGACCTGAAGATATTATCAAAGGCGTGGAAGAGACAGGAAAACAAGTTGGTGCATCTGATATGGTTATAGCCCTGAAAGGGAAATACAAAGATGAAATCAAAGCTCTGCAGGGTGTTATCGCCGACACGAAATCACCCGTAAGACTTTTTTGAGATGAATAACTTCTATCCTGCAGGCGACGAGATGGTTACGGTTAAGGAAATTACAGGGGATTCCATCCCTCCTGCGGGGATACCTTCTGCGGTAAATGCCGTGGTTGTAAACGTAAATACGATTTGCAATATATACGATGCATTATCGGATAAGCCTGTGACACATAAACTGATAACCGTATTAGGCGATGTCAGGAATCAGGCATTTTTTTAATGTGCCTGTGGGGATATCAGCCAGAGAGTGCATAGAGCGTGCAGGCGGAACGACTATAAGTGATTTCGTTGTGATCAAAGGCGGTCCTATGATGGGGGAATTTTTTAACGGAGGACGAGCTGGATGGTGAGTATATTACCAAGAAGGACGGCTCTCTGCTTGTAATCCCTAAGGATCATTATCTGAATAATATGAAGCAGCTGTCTGTTAAGCACATGACTAACAGAGCTATATCCGTATGTATACAGTGTAAATTCTGTACGATAATGTGCCTAGGTATCTGCTTGGTCACCCTTTAGAGCCGCACAAGGTGATGCGGAATGTAGGGAAGCTGGATGCCTCCGACGACATATTCAACGATGCTCATATCTGCTGCGAGTGCGGCGTATGTGAGCTTTATGCCTGTCCTATGGGGCTTTCACCACGTGAGGTGAATGCATTCCTCAAAAAAAAGAGAGGCTGGAGCGAGGTATAAAATTCAAAGGTGCAGGCGAGCCTGTAACCAGTTATATAGAAAGAGATTATCGCAAAATACCTGCCGACAGACTCCTCGCAAGGATAGGGCTGTCCAGATATAAGAATACTAAAATAAATGATTGCGAAGATATAAGTACGAAAAAAGGTCACTATTGCTTTGAATCAGCACATAGGCAAACCTGCCTCCGCCGTTGTTAAAACAGGCGAGACGGTGAAAACCGGGCAGTTAATAGCAAGTGTCGGGACGGAAGACATGGGGGGCAAACGTACACGCATCCATAGACGGTATTGTGAGCGTTAACGATAAATTCATAATCATAGAGCAAAAATAGGAGTATTGGTATGTTCAGAGCTATAGGCTTACTGGAGTTTAATAGTATTGCAAAAGGGATTGAAACAGCGGATCTGATGGTGAAAGCCTCAGAGGTTGAGCTTGTGAAAGCCAATTCAATATGCCCGGGTAAATATATAGTCATGATTGCTGGGGATACCGGTGCTGTTAATAATTCTGTTCATGTCGGCGTGGAGCATGCGGAAGAGAATATGGTCGATCATCTGATCATTCCGAATGTTCACCCTGATGTCATTACGGCAGTAGATTCAGCAACTCCGGTAACAAAAGAGAACGCTGTCGGCATAATGGAATTCTTTAGTGTCGCAGCAGGGATCGTTGCAGGTGATATAGCTGCAAAGAGCGGTTTAGTAGAGCTTATCGAGATCAGGCTGGCTTTTGCATCGGAGGTAAGTCTGTGGTGACTCTCACCGGAGACGTGTCCTCTGTTAAGGCGGCTATAGATGCAGGATGTCGGGAAGCTATAGAGAGCGGTATGCTGGTTAGTAAGGTTGTAATCCCTTCGCCTGCCGCAGTTATTTTTTGAAAAACTGATTTAAGGAGGCAGTAATGGGTAAAAAATTAATCACAGAAAGATATGTATCTCAGCAGTTTCAGGAAGGTAAAAAAGAGATTTTTTTTGTAGGACCTAATGAGCTTATTGCTCCTCTTGCGAAAGATTTTGCTGCGAGCAAACAGATGAAAATTATCTATGGCAAGGCCGAAGAGTGTCCGCTCATCGTCAAGAAAGAGCAGGAAAGCCCTGCGGACCTGGATTCTGAGATAAGAGCAATCATTAGAAAGGATTTTAACATTACTGATGAAAAAAGAACTGGACGCTCTGGTTAAACAGGTGAAAGAGAGGATTTAGTAACATCTTTACAGAGAGGCTGATGATGGAAATTAATGAAACAATAGTGGCGGATATAGTCAGAAGGGTTGTCGCTGAACAGCTCGGGCAGAGCCAGAATGAAAAAATTCGCTAAAACGATTGATAGAGCAAGCGGCGTTGCAGTGATCAAGACTGCGACAGTGAAGCCGGAGAAATTTGATACAGGTAAAGACGGAGACAAAGTTTATCTCCTTGATACCCTCACTTTGGAAGAGAGCCCAAGGCTCGGTACAGGTGTTATGGAGATGGAGGAGTCCTGTTTTGACTGGACTCTTAAGTATGACGAAATCGACTATGTCATTGAAGGGACACTGGAGATTATCATTGGCGACAGAAAGATTATAGGGAATAAAGGTGATGTGATCTTCATTCCTAAAGATTCCACCATAAAGTTCAATGCACCGAAATTCACGAGATTTATGTATGTGACATACCCTGCAAACTGGTATGAACAGACTTAATTAAGGATAAAAAGGTATATCTATGGAAGAAACACAACGGATTATACAGGAATATGTACCGGGGAAACAGATTACTCTGGCGCATATTATAGCAAGACCTAAGCAGGAAGTTTACGAGAAGATGGGGTTGTCTGACGAGTATAAGTCCGCAATAGGTATACTCACTATAACACCGTCGGAAGGGACGATTATAGCGGCAGATGTTGCTACGAAAGCTGCTGAGGTGGAGATAGGCTTCATAGACAGATTTAACGGAACACTTATAATCATGGGGACGGTAGCAAGTGTGCAGGCCTCCATAGAAGAGGTTCTGGATATGTTTGCCAATACACTGCATTTCAGCACAACGAGTATCACAAAGTCATAAATGAAAAAAGATTTTACTGATAGGGCAGTCACGTGCCGGAAAAAACTACATTGATAGAAAGACTTCGGGGATACACCAAAGAGAAGGTGCTAAAGACTCAGACACTTAATTTCTACCCCGAAGCAGTAGATACTCCGGGAGAGTATCTTGAGAATAGAAATTACTACGGAGCACTCATCACGGCATCGGCGGATTGTGATGTAGTGGGTTTTGTGCAGGACTGTTCCATAAATAAAACAATCTATCCGCCTGGGTTTAATTCGATTTTCACCAAGCCTGTCATCGGCATAGTGACTAAAGTAGATTGTGACAATAATTACTGCTCCGAGGCAGCCAAGTCTCTTGTTCTCGCAGGAGCTTCGAAAGTTTTTTGTTGTAAGTGTATTTAATGATCACGGTATAGAAGAATTAATAGATTACTTATCCGGCTGAAATATGCCTGTTCAAGGAGCGAAACATGAAGAGATTTAAGATGGCTCCTGATATTTATTACGAAGAAGGGGCTGTTAAATATCTGTACGGCTTAGAATATAAAAGAGCTTTTATAATCACCGACCAGACTATGATAAAGATAGGTCTGGCGAAACAGGTCACGGATATCCTAGACGAAAAAAGAGATAGTTTACGAGTGCTTTGCCGATGTAGAGCCTGATCCTTCCATTAATACTGTCCATAAGGCTTTTGAAGGGTTCTTGAGATCCGAAGCCGATGTACTGATTGCTGTGGGCGGCGGTTCGGTTATAGATGCGGCGAAGGCTGTGGTATATTTTTCAAAAGAGGCCGGTGCCGGCGGATATAGTGAAAAGGGGAGACCTTTCTTTGTGGCTATTCCGACCACTAGCGGTACAGGGTCTGAGGTTACTTCATATACAGTGTTAACGGATACAGACACAAATATGAAGATACCTATTAAAGATGACGACATGTTTCCTGATGTCGCTATCCTTGACTGTAATTTCACCAAGACCGTGCCTCCGCAGGTCACTGCAGAAACAGGTATGGATGTATTGACCCACGCACTTGAGTCTTATGTATCTGTCCATGCATCGGATTGTACCACTGCGTTTTCGCAGGTTGCCATAGAGTATGTTTTCAAATATTTAAGCAACTGCTACAGAAACGGTCTGGACAGCTTTTCCAAAGAGAGGATACACAATGCCTCATGTATGGCAGGTATGGCTTTTGAGAATTCATCACTAGGTCTCAATCACAGTCTGGCACATGCTGTCGGGCGAAATTTCATCTACCCCACGGCAGAGTAAACGCCATATTCCTTCCCTATGTGATCAAGTACAATTCAGGTCTGTTCGACCAGAATACGAGTGTCGGTTTTGATGCTGCATTGAAATATCAGAAGATATCAAAACTGCTCGGATTGCCCGCCTCGGATATCAAAGAAGGGGTGGTTATGCTTACAAAATCTATCAGGCTGTTGAACATGGAGCTTGGGATTCCTACATCCATCAAGAATGCCGGCATAGAAGAGAGTGAGTATATGGGGCAGGTATATTATATGGCGCAAAATGCTATGGAAGATATATGCACATCGGGGAATCCACGTATACCGTCAGAGGTCGAACTTCGACAGATTCTGGTAGACGCTTATCACGGCGATATATAGCAAATCCTATTTATCTTATTTTAACTGAAAGAAGGGCAGAGATGAGAAAGATTAAGAAGCCTTTGGGGAGAGCTAAGCTTATAGATGGCGGATGTGTCGCTTGCGGTGAATTATGTAAAAATATCTGCCCTGTGGATGCGATACAAATGTCAAAAAAAAGGAACACCGATCATTAATGATTTGAAGTGTATCGGCTGTGTAAAATGTATCAAAGTGTGCCCTGTGAATGCTCTTTTTTTTCTGTATTTTACAGAGCCGGAGCTGATTCAGCTCAACAGGTGGAAAGAGCATAAATATGAAATCGGCTGATCGTATTTTATTGGGATGAATGAGATGTATTTTGTTAGATACTACAAGTATTTGTATACTTACAAGTTTATTGCGAGATGACTATAATAATTACATGTTCTGTTGAAAACTGTCTACCGTAAAGGTAGAATATATAAAGGAGAGAGTATGGCATACAAGTTTGTTATTGCCGATGATGAACCTATAACGATAATGGATATCAGAGAGATACTGGAGTATGCAGGGCACTCTGTTGTGGGTGAGGCAAACGACGGTTTCGATGCTATTGAGTTATGTAAAAAAACACAAGCCTGATGTTGTCCTTATGGATATAAAGATGCCTCTTCTTGATGGTCTGAAGGCTTCTCAGATAATAATAAATGAGCAGTTGGCGAGAGCGTTATCCTGCTTACGGCATACAGTAGCAAGGGATTTGTACAGCAGGCCACCGAAGTCGGTGTCGTAGGCTATCTTGTGAAGCCTGTTAAAGAGGATTTACTGCTCCCCATGATAGAAGTGGGCATGAGAAAATGTATAGAACTAGAAGATGCCAAAGAGGATCTGAATAAAATAAAAGGTCAGCTGGAGGACAGGAAAGTCCTTGAAAAAGCCAAAGGTATCCTGATGAGAGAGCTTGATCTGGAAGAGAATGAAGCATTCGCAAAGCTAAGGAAACTCAGCATGGACAAGAGATGCTCATTAACTGAAATAGCCAAGGTGATTATCCTAAATGACTAAGAACGACAAGCTGAGAGAATTATGCAAAATGCATACCTGTCTTAGTGATGAAGATATTGATAAGGTAATTGATGTTTCCCAGTCACTCGATTCTGTTTCGGCACTGATGGGGGGCGGATGTCTTCATCGAGTGTATCACTATGGACCCCGATATTGCTATTGTTGTCGCCGAGTCAAACCCCACTAATACCCCTACACTTTATGAAGGCTCTGTCGTTGGAGAGTTTGCTTATAGAAAGAATGAGCCTGCCGTGCTTCGCACTCTTGAGATAGGGATGCCTACTACAGATATGTGGGCGATAACTCAGGAGTATAAAACAGTTTCGCAAAATGTTGCCCCCATCCTGAATAAAAAAAATGGGGAGGTCATAGCGGCATTAATTGCAGAAAAAAGATGTAACAAAGGATGTCCGTGAGAAGAAAAAAACTTCTCTGATCTTGCCAAAACCGCAGGGACACTCATGGATGAGCTCATGTCTTCAGGGTCGGGAGAGCAGAGTATCCAGCACCATTTGAACGAAGGGATTGTTATGTTCGATGAGAATGGTATGTGTACATATGCCAACCCTGTGGCACAGAATATCTATCAGAAGCTTGGATATCTTGATAAGCTCAAAGACGTTAATTTTTTCAAATCTCGTCCTCGACAATACAAAATTTTCCACCTTGATGGAGCGTAAAAATATTCGGAATAAAGATGTCAAGGTCAGGCATTTTATACTGGATATCAAGTATGCAGTTATGGATTGCAGCGATGAAAATATGGCGTGTGTGGTGATGCTGATAAACGACCTGACTGATTTTAAAGAGAAGGAGAAAGAACTTATTCTGAAATCGGTTGCGATAAGTGAGATTCACCATAGGATTAAGAATAACCTGCAGACGATTGCAAGCCTATTGAGACTCCACTCCAGAAGGATAAATGACGAAGGGGCGAAAGCATCGTTTTATGAAAGCATCAGCAGAGTTCTCAGTATAGCTACTACCCACGATATCCTTGCCGAAGAAGGGGTTGATAACGTCGATATCATGACTATGCTGACCCGCATAAAGGGTTGTTTCAGTGATCATATGCTGTTTGCAAACGGTGTTGTTAAGTTTTCCATTGTGGGTGACACATTTTTTGATAGATTCTGACAAAGCAACGTCTATTGCTCTTGTGGTCAACGAAGTTATTCAGAACTGCCTGAAGTACGCATTCGTAGGAAGGGGTAGAGGGAGTATCATTGTAGAAATATGCAAAGGGGCGACATATTCCAATATCTCGATACGTGACGACGGTGTGGGGTATAATGTCGATAATGTTGCGACGATCAGTCTCGGAAGTAAAATTATTCAGAGGATAGTGGAGGATAAGCTCAAAGGGAAGCTTACCATTCAATCCAGTGAAAACGGGACTATAGTTCTGTTTGATTTTCCTCACGGTGCAGAGTCAAATGATGCAAAATCTGATGCAAGTATACGCAGGAATAAAGACAACGCCAATCTTGCCAAGAATGCTTTTTTTTAAATTCTTTTAGTTCAATAGCCTTTTCAATCTTCTCAAGTATCAACAAATCTGCTTATACGTTTTTTTTGGCTGCTATCTCTCCGTTTCCGTATGGGAAGTCGAATGATACAAGCGTCCCTTTCTTGCTGGATTTGACTGTGAGCCTGCCTTTCATTTTATCTTCTATTATACGCTGAATAATTTTATAGCCGAGACTGCTAGGCTTCTCCGTATGTACATCATAGCCGTTGCCGTTGTCGCTGATTGTTATGTTGGAGTATGATGAACCTCGGTGTATTTTTTATACTTATTTCGCCGTTATCCATGCCGTGAAATGCATGTTTTAATGTATTTTGAACAACCTCATTTACGACTATAGCCACAGAGGTTGCCTTATCCGAATCGATAGGGAAGGAGTCCCCCCTCCAGATAAAATTTGACATTACCGCATGTGAGTGGATTGTTATCCATAAAACAATCCTTCAGACGATTAAGCATTGATATGATGTCTATGCTGTCCACACCGTTTTCAGCCAAAACATTATGAGTGGTAGCAATGCTCAGTACTCTGCTGATGCTTTCATTGAATGCTTCCTTTGCCTCCTGATCGTCGATTCGTCTTGATTGAAGCTTGAGAAGGCTGGCAATAGTCTGGAGATTATTCTTGATTCTATGATGTATTTCACTAATAGCGACTGATTTCAGTACAAGCTCCCTCTCTTTATTTTTTATGGTCTGTAAGGTTATTGATAAGCATTACAATATGGTTTGAGCCCTGAAACATGTTTTCTACAACTGCATATCTGATCTCAAGGATAAAGCTGCTCACGGTTATATTAGTGGTGCTGATGTATTTTTTCTTCTAAGAGTTTGGACAGTGTCGTGTTATCCAGTGCAAGGCTGAAAAAAAGTTGCATCTTTCAGTTTGTCGAGAAAACCGAGTTTTGCATACAGGTCTTGTGCCGAAGGGTTAGCGTATTTACATACGCCGTTCATATCAAATAAAACTATCCCCTCCTGGAGGTGACAGTGGATGCTCTGGCTGCCGTTTTTTTTCAACAGCAGTTCGTCAAGAATGGTCTCGGTCGTCTTCGCCAGATCAGAAAAAATTGCTCTTTTTTTTACGTTCGTCTTCTGTCACGTCTTTTTTTTCCGCTATCAAAGCCCCTATGACATCTCCATCGTTATTAAATATAGGGGATACTTTCTGAGAGACCGTTTTGTTCTCCTGAGTCACAGCCCACATGTCGGAAGTGGGGATACCCAGATCGAGTGTTCTAAGCACCGCAGGTTCATTTTGGCGTTCGGCAAATTCTCCCATGACGGAATTTTTTGTATAAGTATGCTTTCGAGTTTGTAAAGGACTCGGCTATGACGATAGCTTTATCCGGGTCATTAGTTTTACAATCGATGAAAATATCTGCCTGCATAAGAGCAGAGATGGGCTGAAGGATTTTTGCGGCCTCAGTGATGATTGCAATCTCTTCACTGTTGAGCATCGTATATTTTTTTACAGAGAGACTCGGTAGTTTCAATTGACATAAAGCACCCTTAAACATTTTCTACGCCGTTTATTTGGCGAGCAGGATATATATTCTCGTGTATCGATCTTATGGAATACTGTTGACTGATCAATACTGCTTTTCATCATCTGAGATACTTTTTTAAGTACATTCAGCTGAAGTATCTATATATTAATAATAACAAAGTTAGGTTTGTCATGTTTACAAAGATCAATAACATTTGCATGATCGCTTTGCTAAAGACCTTCTGACCTGCCGATATAAGAGTGTAAAGATATCAAGTCGGGTAGCTTTATCATTTGTAACATAATAAACTTCAATACCGACACTTGAATATTGATTTAATCTACAGTATCCGGCTGTAAAAATCAACGTGTGTTCCTTGTTTTTTTGCGGTTCGGTTTAAAGTAGGAATTTAAAATGTTTAATATTTGTTGCGGAAATTTGTATACCATGTTAATGTTTAGTATCGCAAAGAATAGATTTATATTTTAAGCGAAAAAAGTCACACAATGGCGTGTGGTAAAGCAAAGATGCTTTTATAGTGTATGTTTGTGCTATTTAAGTATGTTTGCAATTGATATCACGCTGTTATCAAATACCTATTAATTCTCACATACCCCTTAGCAGTGGACAAACCTATAACAATTAACTCGAAACAGGTTAAAAAATGTACAAAGGTTTGACTGGTACGGCAAAAAAGTTTTGGTGTTAACGTAAGTGAGATGGCAATTCATTTTGTAATCAATAATCTTATCGTCAAGAATTCTGTGCCGCATTCTCCTGTGCCGGGGATGCAGCTTATCTATAAAATAATTAAATATATAAGTGATCTCCACTTTGCTTCCATTAATAAAACTAATCATTTCAACAGTTACATATTTTTTTCAATAAAGCATCCGGTGCTTTTTAATGCCGGAATATTTTCGTCTGAGATTAACTCTTGGATGGAGAATAGATGCAGTATTACCGTTTCGTGTAGTTGAGTGTTTTTTTTAGATTAATAGCGATAACTCCTGTGGGAGTTTTTATACAGAGATGAAGTGCAGAAAGACTGCAAGTCGGTAGAACAAGGACATATATGTGCCGATCGTCTGATTTGCTGATTGAGTCTGTATAACCGCATAGCTACGGAGATAAGTTTATACTTTTACCCGAATCTGTATATGTCTGAACAGATCGGTTTAGGTGTTTATTTTTTTTTATATAGTATTTAGGAGGTACTAAATGAACAGTGAAAAGTCAAATCAAAATGGACAGGACGACTTTTATGCTCAACGTGAGTTGAAAAAAGGTGCAGCCGGGTGGGTTTTGCTTACTTTTCTTGGTGTTGCATACGTAATTTCAGGTGACTTTGCCGGTTGGAACTTCGGAATCGAAAAAGCAGGCTGGGGCGGACTTCTTATCGCTACAGTTCTCATGGCTGTGATGTATACAGCTATGGTGCTTTCACAGGCTGAGCTTGCGACAATTATGCCGTCAGCCGGTGGTGGTTCTGAATTTGCAAAGAGAGCATTTGGACCTTTGGGCGGTTATATTACAGGTACTGCTATTCTTTTTTGAGTATGCAATCGCACCGGCTGCTATTGTTTGTTTTATAGCAGGTTATTGTGGTTCACTTTTTTGCGGAGGGTGGCTCTTTGCTAGTGTATATCCCTGCCAGTTTGCATGCCATTGTCGGGATTCTTTTCGGCGGTACATGGGTTACAAAGCTATTTTTTTTCTATCTAATTTTCGTGGGCGTGCATTTGTATGGCGTTGGTGAAGCACTTAAGCTGATAATGGTTATTACAATTATTGCTATTGCTGCACTGGTTGCATTTGTTGTGTCAATGATCCCTTATTATAATACAGCAAATCTTTTTTTTGACATCAAACCAGCTGCCGATGTAGTAGGAGCTACTGTGTTCCTTCCTAACGGCTGGCTTGGGGTATGGGCTGCTCTGCCATTCGGTATGTGGTTCTTCCTCGGTGTCGAAGGTGTTCCTCTTGCAGCTGAAGAGTGTGAGGATCCTGCGAAAGATATGCCTAGAGCTATTATCGGTTCTATGACAATACTTCTGTTATTTGCTGCTCTTATTCTCTTTTTTGGTCCTGGTGGATCTTCTGCATATTTACTTAGAGATGCTGCTGATCCTCTCATCGGTGCTATTCAGTCTGAAAATGCTCACGGCGGACCTACATTCGTTTCCCGTATGATCAACATCGTTGGTCTTGCAGGTCTGGTAGCAAGCTTTTTTCTCACTTATATATGGTGCGTCAAGACAGCTTTTCGCTATGTCACGTTTAGGAATGCTGCCTCCGTCACTTTCACTCACAGGAAACAGAAAAACCCCTTACGTTGCACTCCTTGCAATAGGTAGTGTGGGCTTTATTCTTTCCCTTTTCGTAAGTGGTGATAACCTTCTTGTAATCGCGGTATTCGGTGCAAGTATATCTTATATCGCAATGACAGCATCACACTTTGCTCTCAGAATCAAAGAGCCTGATCTTGTTAGAAAATACAAAACTCCTGGCGGTAAATTCACATCAGGTATCAGCTGTCTTCTCGGTGTTGCAGCGTTTATAGCATGTTATCTTGCAAATGCTCAGGTAACACTCATTGCTGCCGGTATATTCGGACTTATGTTGTTACTGTACTTCGGATATGGCCGACATAACCTTAAGGACTATGATCCTTCGCTAGATGACCTTAACTAAGGTTTAATAATATTTGTCAGTATGCACGGAGAAGTGATTTTTTATCACTTCTCCTGCTGCTGATTTTACGCAATTATGAGGCAAGTCTTTTAAGACAACAATATAATCAGTGTTATCTTAAAAAGACTTGGTATAGATGAACTACTACTTACTAGTTGTTTATTAAATAATAATAGACGAGGTAATAATGATGAGGCTTAAAACAAAATTGTTTGGGACCCTCTATGAGTTTAAAGACCTTTACGACGTTATGGCTAAAGCTAACGAAGAAAAGTCCGGCGACAAGCTTGCCGGTTTAGCTGCAGAGTCGGTCACAGAGATGATTGCTGCCAAGGAAGTCCTGAGTAACATTACTTTAGGTGATATCCGCAACAATCCGGCAGTCCCATATGAGCAGGACGAAGTCACACGCATTATTCAGGATGCTGTGAATGAGAGAATATTTAAAGAGTTCAGCAATATGACTGTATCAGAATTCAGAGAGTGGATACTGAGTCATGAAACCACAGGGGCTGACCTCGCAAGAGCATCTAGAGGGATCACGTCAGAGATTGTTTCTGCTGTGACGAAACTGATGTCAAACCTTGACCTCGTTTATGCAGCGAGGAAGATCAGAGTCACTGCCAGATGTAATACTACTATCGGCGGTGAAGGCGTTTTGGCATTCCGTCTGCAGCCTAACCACACAACTGACGATCTTGACGGTATACGTCTTTCTGTTTTTGAAGGTCTCAGCTACGGGGCGGGGGGGGATGCTGTTATTGGTCTCAACCCGGTTAACGATGCCGAGGCTTCAGTTAGTAATGTTCTGAAAGTCTTTCAGGAGATAAAAGAAAAATTTGAGATTCCTACCCAGCATTGTGTTCTGGCTCACGTGAGTACACAAATGAAGGCTGTCCAAAATGGAGCTCCTTCTGATCTGATCTTTCAGAGTATTGCAGGAAGCCAGAAAGGCAACGAAGCTTTTGGCGTTACCGCTGCCGACCTTGAGGAAGCCAGAAATCTGATGTTGACTCAAGGGACTTGTGTAGGACCGAATGTTATGTACTTCGAGACAGGACAGGGGTCTGAACTTTCATCCGAGTCACACCACGGCATAGACCAGCTCACGATGGAAGCCCGCTGTTACGGTTTCGCAAAGAAGTATGAGCCGTTTCTGGTGAATACGGTTGTCGGTTTTATCGGACCGGAATACCTTTATGATAGCAAACAGGTCAGCCGTGCAGGGCTGGAAGATCACTTCATGGGTAAACTGACAGGTATACCTATGGGGGGTTGATGCTTGCTACACAAACCATATGAAAGCTGACCAAAATGATATAGAGAACCTTTCTGTTATGCTTACGGCAGCAGGCTGTAACTACTTTATGTCTATCCTCAAGGGGATGACATTATGCTTAACTACCAGTGTACCGGTTATCATGAAGTGCCCACATTAAGAGAAGTGTTTAATCTTAAGCCGATTAAAGAGTTTGAGATTTGGCTTGAGAAGATGGGCATATATGAAAACGGTCGCTTAAGTAAGATTGCAGGCGATCCTTCGATTTTTATGAAATAAGATTAGATGACGGAGGAAACTAATGATGATTTCTGAAGATAAATTAAAAAAAAGTATAATAAAATCAGTTATGGATTCTTTGGGGAGTGAAATTAATCCTTCTCAGAACCGTTCTGATGTAATATCTGATAATGAAGTAGTCGACTTCGCGGCCGGAGACATCAGGGATGAGTTGTTTATTGAAGACCCTGCAAACCGCGATGCATTAATGAGAATGAAAAAAAAGGCAACTCCTGCACGTCTTGGCATAGGCAGGTGCGGCCCAAGATATAAAACCAAACCGCAGTTAAGATTCAGAGCCGACCATGCAACGGCTATGGATGCGGTATTCAATAATATTTGTCTCAGCTTCCTCGAAGAGTGGGGGATATTGCAGGTTCACTCCCGCTGTACCGACAGAGACCAGCATTTGACCAGACCTGATCTGGGCAGACAGCTCACGGAAGAGAGTGTTGCAATACTCAAAAGCGAATGTAAATCAAGCCCTACGGTGCAGATTGTTGTCAGCGACGGATTGAGCTCAACTGCCGTTGAAGCAAACGCTAGAGATGTATACGAGGCACTTGTTCAGGGTTTAAAAGGGCACAATATAGATATTGGGACAACTCTTTTCGTTCATAACGGAAGAGTTCCGGTAATGGATATCATATCTGAACTTTTAACACCTGAAGTTACTATTCTTCTCGTCGGTGAGAGACCGGGACTGGCCACGGCTGAAAGCCTTAGCTGCTATATGGCTTATAAAGGTTCAACATCCATGCCTGAATCAGGCAGGACGGTTGTGTCTAACATCCATAATCTTGGTACTCCTGCTGTTGAGGCAGGTGCTCAAATTGCTGACATTGCTGTTAAAATGCTTCAGCAGAAAGCCAGCGGTATCGACTTGAAACTATAGGCAGATACGAACGTTATTAAGTCCAAACTGTTCTGCGTGGCTTTAGTATTGTGGAACTAAGAATATTTGCAAGAAAAGCATATGGAGACAATCTTTCCATATGCTGATTTCGCAGTGAGATTTTGAAACTTATCGCTGTGTCGTGAGAGGGCGGGCGTGAAAGTCCGCCGTTTATGGCTTAATACAGTGTGTTTTAACTATATAAACGAACAAGCTTATTTATTATTTAGTATGTTTGCTTCCTGAACATCTTTTAATGTTTTTTTTCCGTCTTTTGTTTTCCATTCTATGCGTCCATTTGCGTTGCGGGCAAGCAGCTGTGTTGCTGCCAAAGATGGTGAAGAAAAGACGTAGTCCTGTGTGAGAATATATGAAAAGCCCTCTTCTATAAAAAGACCTTCACTTATAAAATAGTCAAATTTCTTTTGAAGTATGCCGACTGATGCAGGTGCAATCTCTTTTTTTTGCCTTTGCCCCCTTTAATACAACAAAGCCCTTGGAAGATTCATACCCTTTACCCTCTGCATATGGTCCTTTAATATAAAATAATTCTTTATTTTTTCTCTTTCTTTTCAGGCTTATCAAAAGCTGTGAGACCCAAAATAGGATATATATCTGCAATTTCTCTCAGGAAGGATTCCCCTATAGCTTTTTCCATTTCGCTTAGATTCGGCTTGTTAGGTGAGTGAGTGTTTGCAAGCTGAACTCTTTTGACTTCATTTGCTTTCCGGATGAGTTCCGATTCAATGTGTTGTACATGTGCCTTGTTTAACTCGTTGTTGGCCGAGCAGAAAAAATACGCACCATGTCCAAAAAATCTCTGGATCTGTAATGGTCTTCCAGGCGAGGTTTGACAGAATCCCCTTCTCCTATATATATCATAGGGTTATCTTCATCATCAGTTCCTACTAATACATAAACTCCGGGTCTCAGAAATTCTTCACGTTCTTTAATATACGGGAAATTGTTTCTGGAAAATACTACACCTAAACCCGACCAGCCAGTTTTTTGTTATGAGTCTCAGTCCGTCAGGTCTGCCATCTGCTAAATATATATTAATACTATAAGGGTGTTCCATATCAGACTCCATAAAAAATTACCAAAATCACATAACTGTAAAATATTATCACAAATAGATAATGCAAACAATACGCATGAGATAGTTAATAATGCTGATGCATTAATATTAAATTTGCCGTGACAAATAGAGAGCCGGCTCGAAAATGATTTTATCAGAATTTTTTGAATAGTGAAATTTGTACTAACCACGATATAACCTAGCAGTTGTTACGAATAGGATTCGGTCTTATGTTTCTCGTGGACTATAGAGGGGTCTGTACATCTTCAAAATCGATACCAAGCTGTTCAGCCCGTTTTTTTCCATCTTGATTTTGCGAGTTTCTGCATATCCTGAACTATGTCCTTCTCGTCCATAATCTCAAAACCTATCAGTGTTTCGATTATGTCTTCAAGCGTGGCTATACCTGCCGTACCCCCCGTATTCATCAATGATGACAGCGATATGTTCACCTGTTTTCACCATATCGTCGAAGAAACTGAATACTGATAAAGATTCCGGTACAGCCTTAATCTCTCTTTTGAATTCTTTTAATGGACTGTCATACTTTTCTGAGACAGCCGCCAGAAGGATGTCACTCTTAAGCACAAAACCGGTGATATTGTCTGTATTGTCTTTATATACTGGGATACGTGAGAATGAAATATCGGGGTTCTCATTGATGATAGCCTTAACATTGGTCTCTTCATCCAGAGCAAAAAAGAACTGTTCTGGGGGGTCATTATATTGCTTACGGGGAGCTTTCTAAATAGGAAAAGGTTAAGCAGAATATTTGACTCGTGTAAGTTGAACATACCTTCATTTACTGCCTTTTCCATCAGAGCTCTGAACTCATCCTTATCTATCTTTTCCTCTATTTTATTTGATGTTATGACATTTGTAATAACATTTGACAATTTTACAAACGGGATCATAGCTATGTTGGTAATCTTTAAGGAGATAACGACAAACTCTGTTAACTGCTTCCAGTATACCGCACCGAGTGTTTTAGGTATAATTTCCGAAAAGATAAGAATCAGCAGAGTCAAAACTGCAGAGATGATTCCCACATACTGATCACCGAAGACATGTGCCGCCTGTGCACCGGCACCTGCCGCTCCTACAGTATGGGCTATAGTATTCAAGCTCAATATAGATGCCAGAGGACTTTCAATGTCCTGCTTCAGCTTATTTAGCTGTTTTCCTTGTTTTGGGTTTTCCTGTTCCTGCTGGGCAATATATGCCGGAGTTATACTCAGAAGTACGGCTTCCATTACGGAGCATAGGAAGGAGAGTACAAGTGCAAGAAGAACATAAAATATTAAGAGTGCCATAACCTGCCATCCGTTTATTGACTTACAATAAGATATATAAGTCAGATTTGTCCACATAAACAGGTCTATTAATGTAATTTATTTGCTGAAACGTAGAACTCGTTTAATTAAGCTTTGATAGCACTTGTTGGTTTATTGAAGTTCACCACGTAATCCTCTTTAGATGTATAAAAGATATTTTTTCATGAATACGATTGTCTCAATTGTAAAACAAAGGATCAATTAATTGCTCTAAACAATATGTTTATGTCATAAAAAATGTCGTAACTACTTATCATTATTATTGATTGGCGTTGGAACGAAAGGGCTGTAAAAAAAATTTTTTATTTTTTTATATAAAAAAAATAAAATTTTATTGACAAGCCTGTGTATAGGAGTTAGCTTTTATATTAGAAACTGTTAAATGGAGGGGTTCTATGAACTTACTTTTCAAAAAATGCTCAGGTATACGCTCCTGAAAATCTTGGAAAAAAAAGACATACTTACTATAGGCGGCAAAATTGTATCGATGGAGGATTCAATAAACTCCTCTATATTGCCCTTTGAAACAGAAGTTATTGATATAGATAATAATATCGTGATTCCGGGTCTTATTGATCAACATGTACATCTTATAGGCGGCGGCGGTGAAGGCGGTTTTCATACCAGAACTCCGGAAGCTCAGCTTTCTAGGATAACTAAGGCTGGTGTAACCACTGTTGTCGGTCTTTTAGGAACTGACGGCACTGCGAGAAATCTCGAAGCTCTCTATGCAAAAACATGTGCGTTAAATACCGAAGGTATTACAGCATATATGCTGAGCGGGTCATATGAGTATCCGTCAGTAACTCTCACAGGCTCTGTAAAAAGAGATGTGGTGTTAATCGACAGAGTTATAGGTGTCAAAGTTGCACATTCCGACCACAGGTCGTCGCATCTTACAAAAGAGGAGATGACCAGACTGGCTCAGGACGTAAGAGTCGGCAGTATGATTGCAGGCAAAGCAGGAATAGTTACCATTCATATGGGTGACGGGAAAGATAATCTGGGGCTTTTTTCTGGATATAGTTCAAAATCTGGACGTGCCAATAAAGCACTTCAGACCAACACACCTTACGAGAAACAGACCTTTGTTTGAAGATGCAGTAAAATTTGCCCTGATGGGCGGTTATATAGATTTTTCCAGTGGAGTCAGAGCCACTGAGACCAACGGCAGGATCAAAGTCAGTAAGGGGATAGTTGAGTGTCTTGAAAGAGGCATCGCACCCGAAAAAAAATCACTGTAAGTTCTGACGGTCAGGGGAGTGCTCCCACTTATGATGAGTTTGGAAATGTTACGGGAGTTGGGATCGGCGAAATCAACTGTAACCATATCGAGTTTACAGACCTTGTTAAAGAGGAGAGTTTTGAAATATCGGATGCAGTGAGGTTTTTCAGCACCAATGTTGCAAAAGCACTGAATCTGGAAACCAAAGGCATAATAGCTGAGCAGGCAGATGCCGACCTCCTTGTACTGGATAAAGACTTAAATATTAAAACTGTGATCGCCAAGGGCAGAGTTGCTGTCAGAGACGGTGAAGCAGTTATGAAAGGATTTTTTTGAGCAGTAAATATAGAGGAGGAATACAATGATATTCTTAAAGGTAGTGTTCATTATTGCTATAATAGTAGCAATTGTTTACAGTCTTTTAAAAAAAGCTAAACGCTCAGAGTGTTTTGCTTTTCGGCGGTATCGCTATGATACTTGGTGCCATGCTTTTCAACTCTGAAACATCACTTGTAGCTCTGGATTTTATGAAAAAAGGAAAATCCACCGGAAGTTCGTTTTTTTTGATATTTTCTACCATCTGGAAGAGCTTTTCAGTTATCGAATGGGAGGACTTGGTCTTACCATTATGGCGATAGGGGGCTTTGCACACATTCTGTCTGAGACAGGAGCGTCAAATGAGCTGGTATATTATACCATCAAGCCTGTATCGAAAATCAATAACCCATATCTGCTTGTAGGACTTTTCTACATAGTCGGTGCTTTCCTTTCACTTTTCATAACTTCAGCCGTGGGTCTTGGCCTTCTCTGTATGGTGACGATATATCCTATACTCGTAGGGCTCGGAGTGAGTCCGCTCGCTGCCGTAGGAATGATCATAACCACTGAGTGTATGGATATAGGTGTGTTATCTACCAATACATTACGAGCCTCTGAAGCGGCCGGAATGGATATTGCAACATATTTCACGTCACATCAGCTTAAGGTATTTATCCCTACCGTTATAGTTATCGCCATTACACACGTTATCTGGCAGAAATATAAAGATAAAAAAGATGAACTATAACCCTGCTGAGCACAGTGTGGCGAATACCACTCTCGAACGTAAAGCTCCGGGGATATATGCTTTACTCCCACTTGTTCCGTTCATTCTTATCCTGATTTTCGGTAGAAAAGACTCTGCTCTTAGAATCGGTGTTCCAACAGCTATGTTCGTTAGTACATTTGTAGTGATCTTTTTTTGAAATGGTGGTAAAGAAAAAAAATTTGAAGCCGTTGTCAAAGTTATGGAAAATTATTTCAACGGAATGGTCAAAGTGTTCCCTGCCGTATCACTGATTGTTTGTGCCGGCTTTTTTTGCAGACGGCCTTATAGCCATAGGTGCAGTAGAAATGCTTGTAAAAGCTTCCACTATGATGGGCTTCGGAGGAGTGGCTATTACAATTCTTATGGCTTTTGTCATAGCGTTCCTTGCAGTTTTACTCGGTTCAGGAAACGCTGCATTCCTTTCAATAATAAAGCTTGTTCCTGATATCGGTGCCAAATTCGGTATAACAACTATGAGTAAAATGATAGTGCCGCTTAACCTTGTTGCAGGTATCGGACGATCCATGTCTCCTATTGCTGCGGTAGTTATTGCGTGTAGTGATATTGCAGGAGTGAGCCCTTTTGATGCTATTAAACGCTCAGTAGTTCCTATGATTGCAGGTTTTATCACAATACTTGTTACAAGTTTCATTCTGCTTTAATGAGTTATTTGTGATAAAAAACACTTATGCAATATGACATAAAAAAAGGGTGAACTAAGCCCGAGAAAGAAAAAAATGTGTTGCTGAATAACAACACGACGAGTCATTCAGAGTGGACTAAGTGAGTGAAGAATCTGATGATATCAGAGAACCAAAGGGTTCAGCTCCTTCGCAAAGGCTCAGGATGACGATAAAATATCTTCTTGAAACAACAAATCCCCGGTCTTATTTATAGTCGGGGATTTTCTATTTAATGGATTATCAAGTTATATATGCTCATTCGATAATATTTGTGTTTTTTTTATAGTTGGTGGCTGGGTCGCAGTTCCGGTTATGCAGTGATCAGAATTTGTGCATGAGATTATAGAATTCTGTGAAATACTTATCGTAGTTCTGGAGTTTGTCGGCGAATTTGTCAGGGTATTTATCAAGCAGTCTGGCAATAAGTATGTTCAGAAACGACAAAGGAGTGGTCATAGACATCTGCACAGCAGAAAGCTCAATGGGCGTTTTTTACGAGTATATCCGCGTATTTCGCAACAGGGGAGTCTCCGGAATTCGTTATTCCCAGTTGAAAGACTTTCTTTTTTCTTCATTGATTTTGCCAGGTCATCAAGCACCATAGAAAAACGTGGGAAAGAGATGATGATTGCGACAGATTTATCTGTCAGTCTGTTCAGAGCGGAATATGCGTAAACGTCCAAGTTAGATATATTGGTGACATCAGGAAAAAAGCTGCATGAGTACATGCGAATAGACCTGTCCTATAGGGCTTGCCGTCATGAGCCCCACAACACTGATATAGTCGGCCTTTACCAATTTATCCACGCATTTGTCGATATCCTCTTCTGAAAGGCTTGCTGAGAAAGATTCCAGTTTTTTGATCTCTTTTGCCATTATCTTTTCGTGGAAGGACATCTTGTCGGTGAGTTTGATTTCTGGAGATGTTAGGAGTTTGTTGTGGAGGCTTTTTTTGGACATCTTTTGTGAAGTCCATATACCCCTCATAGCCTATGAGTTTTGTGAACTTGAAAACAGTGGCGTCTGAAACGCCGTTAAGCTGTGCCAGTTCACTTATAGACATAAAGGCTACATTGTCTATATGATCAACTATAAAATGCCCCAGTTTTTTCTGTAACGGGGTCATCTCGTTTAGTTTTGTTTTTATATTATTAATTACTTCCATATTTTAACTCATTAATATTTATATTCTCATTATACAACAACTATGCAAACAAAAGACTCAAAGTTACCACAGATACGAAAGCTACTGCCATAGGTGCAGCAGACCTTTTTTATTGCTTCTGTCGGACTCACCTGTGCAATATCCGAACATGCGATTACAACTGCCGAAATAGGGGATACAGATCTTCCGATACCGACTACAAGATTGAGAGGAAGAATCAGATTTACGGCAGGTATGCCAAGTTTTGCAGCGATGATAGGAGCTATTTTGGCCATTGGGAAGAAAGCAGCATTTCCCGAACCTATAAGAACTGCCATGGATGCTATGAAAACAGATGTTATGATAGTTACCGAAATTGCTCCGGCACCCATGCTTCCGGCTATGTCGATGAGCATGTCGACAGCTCCTATAGCCATAAGCCCGTCTGCAAAAAATCCGGCACATATTATCAGGGTAACAACCGAAAATACTTTCACCATACCTTTGAAGTATACTTCAAGCCCCTGCATTATCTTGGAAAGTGATCTGTATCTGACCAGCTCGAAAATAAGTCCTATTGATAGGCTTATAAACATCGCTGTCGTTATGTCAATTTTTTATGACAGAACTGTTCCGTCCGAACATGAGTATTAATATAAAAGGGATAATCGGCAGCAGAGCATATATCCCGGGTGCTTTTCTGGGTATTTTGTCAGCACTGACCCTATACTTTTTATAATCGTATCCCATTTTCTGATCCATGATCTTTTGCCATATCATGTGAGTCAGTGAAACGAGCAGAACCGTAGGTATAAAAAAAACAGGGAGCTGATGCTCGGTGAAATATGTTGAGGCGTCCATAAGTGATGCCTCGGAAGCTCTCAGAGTATTGGCGGATAGCATACCGACATCCATGCACTCTGTGGTAATTATCATCCCTACAGCCGCGAGAGGACTCACTCCTGCAGATATCAGGATAGGGTAGAAAGTAAACATGCAAAATAGCCCAAGGCTTGCGGCGGAAGTTATGAAGAGCGAAAGAATAGCTCCGATTATATAAAATAGACCCAGCAGAATGTAGGGGTTCTTTATCTTGGAAACCGGTCTGGTTGAGTAAAAAATCAGTTCATTTGATGCACCTGAATAAGAAAGAAAGTATGAAAAAACCGCCTATTGCCATGATGCTCAGACCGAGATTGCTAAGCCTATAGCTGAAAAGTTTTTTCCAAATGGTAATACATATCGACAGCATAAGAACCTGTGGAATCTTTGCCATTGAGCAGAGAGGCCATAACATCCGCAGGTGATTCGGCAAAAATGAGTACACCAATGAGGAGTGCAGCTCCGCCGAAAAGGAGTACACCCTGAGGGTAGTATCTGGTAACTATTCCATATATGACAAATGCCATTACGGCTATAATGTAGAAAAACTTGAGAATCTCCATAAAGTTCCTCCGTTTGTTCCCGGAATAAAAGCAAGAATTTTGAAATATATTAACATTTTCAGGTTATTCAGGCAATGACAAGCTACACGGCACAGATTAAAGATTGAGTTATTTATTGTACTTTTTGTTGCATATGCAAATAGTGAGCTCTGTCGAGTTTTTTAGACATCATGACTTTATCATTTAGCTTTCTGAATAGTATTTTGCACGTCAGACCTAGACTTTCGGCTAGTTACAATAATCTTTTACAGGTGTTAGATTAATTTTAATCTGTAAGAGGTGACGTATGATTTATTTGAGATTCATCCTTTTAACGATAGTCTTTACTACTGTTTTATCCTGCGGTTCTTTTGGCGGAGGCAGTCAGAACGCTAGCAATGATGTGAGTGAAGGAACGTATACTATTCAGGAGGGCGACACAGAACTCGACGTAGTCCTTACAGACGAATCGGGAAACTCTATGTCAGATATGGACGTAGAGTATAGTGAAACCAACGGTCAGGGTGTACTTATCGTCAAAGACCCTAACAACAACTACGGAACAGTGGTTATGATCGGTGCCCCGGAAGAGCTGGGCAGTTCAGGTCGTAAAGCTCATAAATTTAATATATCCCTCTCTCCTATAAATAAAGAACCTATAGGTTTTGCTAAGGATGCAGAGACTTAGGTTATTTCTATATATCAGATTCAGCAAAAAAACGGAATGGAGAAGCTGGAAGGGTGTTATAACGCAGACGAGATGGTTGGCTTTTTTCCAAAGTAAATATCTTACTACATATGAAAGTAATTCTATTCTGAGTTTTGTAGGTGATGTGACTGATGATACCGCTTCTTCGTTATTATATCTAAGCACGCTTCAGAAAAAATGAAGGTTACGAGATGTACGCCTCATTTAAAACAAGACTAAAATATCTTTACGCTTCTGAGCAGGGCGGACTGGATAGCTATGAGTTTTTGATGAGCTGTTACTATCCTGATAGTGTTTACGGCTTTGACACTATATGCGAGGTGGCAAAGAGCGATATCTGTAATGCTGTTGAAGATAGTTCAAAACCTGACACAGCACCTTTCATTGGCGGATATCCGATAGCTGCAGTTACTGCGGGCGAGGCGTACCGGTTCAGACCTGCTGCATACGATGTTGATGGCGATGACATGACTTTCAGTATAGAGAATAAACCCGGCTGGGCATCTTTTGATACTGCAACAGGATCACTAACAGGTACTCCGTCTGAGGCAGACGCAGGGGTGTACGGAGGAGTTGTTATCTCCGTAACTGATGGAGAATCGACAAGCTCGCTGGCAGCTTTCAGCGTAACTGTGTCATCGTACAACTCTCCTCCTGTAATACTCGGAACACCTCATTCGACTGCGACATCCGGTGGCTCTTACAGCTTTAAACCTGTCGCATACGATGTGGACGGTGACAGTATAACATGGAGCATAGAAAATAAGCCTTCATGGGCAAGCTTTAATACAGCAACAGGTGTACTCAGCGGATCGCCTGCAAGTAGCGACTCTGGAACATACAGTAATATCGTAATCTCAGTGACAGACGGAAGTGAGACATCTTCTCTGGATGCTTTCAATATAATAGTTAGTGCTCATAACTCAGCCCCTACTACAAGCGGAACACCTTCCGCTGATGTAGCTGTCGGAGTTGCGTACAGCTTTACCCCTACGGCTTACGATGCTGATGGTGATGCATTGATGTGGTTTATAAATGGTATGCCTGACTGGATGAGCTTTGATAGTACGACAGGAGCGATAACAGGTACTCCTGCAAGTGGCGATAAAGGGGTTTACTCAGGTATCAGTATCGTCGTCAGTGATGGTGAATATATATCCGCTATCAATGATTTCGCTATAGAGGTTATCAACACAGCTCCTACGGTAACAGGTACGGCAACTGCTGAATTACAGGCTGGGGCTGCCTACAGTTTCGTACCGACAGGGAATGATATAGACGGTGACAGCCTCACATGGAGTATAAGCGGTAAGCCTGCGTGGGCTAGTTTCAATGAATCGACAGGTGCTCTCACAGGTAATACTTCGGCAACAAGCGTAGGCTACTTCCAAAATATAATTATCACTGCTAGTGACGGTGCAGACAGTGCAGATCTGCCAGCGTTCAGCATAAATGTTACAGCCGTACCAATCGCTCAGAACTTCCTCATTTTGAAAACAGGGCAGACAACAAGCTTTTTTTCCTGGTGATGACGGAGACTATCAGGTTGGGCTTGAGAGAGATTTTGTTCGGGATAATGTTCAGCACGTGGTTACAGATAACTCAACAGGGCTGATATGGCAGGATACCACCCCTAACTCTGCAAGATCATATGAAAAAAAACTGGTCTGAAGCGGTATCTTACTGCTCTTTTAACAATCATGGCGGGTTTAGTGACTGGCGTGTTCCTACTCAGCAGGAGCTTACGATGCTGTTAGACTACAGCTCTAACCCTCGGTCTATAGAGAGTGTTTTTTAACTACGTAGGAGGCAGATACTACTGGTCTACGACAGGGGTTGTTGGTGACAGCTCAAAAGCATGGGGTGTAGATTTCACTGATTTCTATGAGAATGATGAAAGTAAAACAAATGATAGTAACCACATACGCTGTGTGCGTTAAAAAGAAACTATATTGAGGATATGAAGATGAAAAAGATAATTTTCGTTCTGATATTTATAACCGCTACTATAAATGTGTTCGCAGGTGAACTGACCAGAGATAATTTTACAGAGCTCGTAACAGACAGTACTAATAATATAATGTGGCAGGACAACTATGTTGCTTATCCTAGAACGTATCAGTGGGCAGAAGGTATAAATATGTGCGAGGCTCTAACTTTTGGATCTTATGATAATTGGCGCTTGCCGACGATAAATGAGCTTAGGTCGATTGTAGACTATGGTGAATCAAACCCTGCTATATATAATGTATTCAGAAATACCAGAGCAAACATCTACTGGTCGTCTACAACTGTCGGGGACAACCATGGAATAGCTTGGCAAATCAACTTTATCCGAGGTGTAGCAAAAACAGCGGTTAAAGGCGGCTTTACGCCGGACTATGGTTATGTGAGATGCGTGCGAACGATAGATTAAATTAAGTAAAACAACTGCTTACTGTCCGAAAAAAGGGGGGACAGTTCACACGGCGGGCTTTTTTTGTAAGCTAAAGTAAACTGTAGAATATTCTACACCTGCATTCACAAAGACTAGAGAATAGTCTACACTATCTAAATCATAAAATATTAATAAACTTAGTTATCAACAGTTTACCAAATGGCACTCAGGTTGCTCTATATAACAAATAGATAATACGGAGGAGCCAATGAGACTCATCACTAAGATTTTATTACTAGCTATAATCATCACAGCAATCGCAGCCTGCGGTGGACCTAAAGATAAGTACTCAAAGCTAAAACCATCAGATGGAAAAAATCGTCATCCCAGTAAAAGATGTAAATGATGGTAATGCACACTACTACACAGTGACCGCAGGGGATAAAGAGATTAAATTCTTCTTAATTAAGTCAAAAGATGGAATCATCAGAGCAGCATTTGATGCATGTGACGTTTGCTACCCAGAAAAGAAGGGGTACAGACAAGATGGTGATTTTGTTGTTTGTAACAACTGCGGTCAGAAGTTTCACTCAAGCCGTATCAATGTCTTTAAGGGTGGGTGTAACCCATCACCACTAGCAAGAAAAAAACATCGGTGACAACGTCGTCATATCTGTTGAGGATTTAGCAACAGGCTCCAGGTATTTCTAAGGAAATATTATGAACATACTTACTTTACCTTTAAAAAATCTTAAACGTAAGCTACTTAGAACAACAATCCTCATCACGGTCTTCACTGTTGGGATACTCTCGGTAGTCATGCTGTATAACGTATCAGAGACCATCGGGCACTCACTAGAGAAGAAAATGACTGAGTTTGGGGCAAATATACTCATTTATCCAAAATCTGACTCATTAAATGTCAGCTATGGCGGTTTCAGCTTAGGAAACCTCTCTTATTCGGTAAAGTATCTATCAGAGAAAAAAGACAAGTAACGCTATCAGAACAATACATAATAAAGAGAACATTAGCACAGTTGCACCAAAGCTTGTGGAACTGGGCACATACAACGACCAGCCTGTGGCTATCACAGGAGTTATTTGGCGGGAAGAATTCCGCATTAAGAACTATTGGGCTATTGAAGGGAAAAGACCAGAAAACTCAAACGAGGCGATTATAGGAAGCCGTGTAGCAAACCTCCTTGGTATATCTATAAACTCCCTCATCGCACTCGGGACAGGAACTGTTAAAATTACTGGTATCCTGAACAAAACTGGAACAGAGGATGACAATCTTATCTTTGCTGATCTGCACACTGTACAATCACTTACAGGGAAACAAGATATGATTAACTTTATTGAGGTTGCTGCTCTCTGTTCTGGGTGCCCTATAGACGAAATAGTCTCACAGATTCAAACTAAACTACCTAACACAGATATAAACGCATTACAAAATATAGTTAAGCAGAGGATGTCTACTATCAACTACGTCAAAAGGCTAGTCCTTATGGTTAGCGTAGTGATCCTAGTCATCGCATGTTTTATGCTCTCAATGTTCATGTTGGCATCAGTAAATGAGCGTAAAAAAAGAGATTGGGCTCCTTAGAGCTATAGGTTATTCGAGCAGTAAGATATTCATTATTTTCGGTTTCGAGGCGATGCTCATAGGTGTGATTGCTGGAGTCCTTGGCTATATTGGCGGATATTTCAGCAGTCTGGAACTACTCAGCAGGATAGATATCGAAGGGGCAGGACACGTGGTCTTTAGTCCTTCGCTATTGGCTATATCTACCTTGTTCGTAGCACTGCTATCAATACTCTCTGCATCTCTGCCAGCACTAAAAGCGACAAAGATACAACCTACTGACGTCTTCAGTCAAATATAAGTGAGGATAAGATGCTTAAAGCTATCAATATTACTAAATCATTTACAACAGACACAACCACCAACGTATTGAAGGGTGTGACCTTAAATATTCAGCAGGGTGACTTTACCTGTATAGTCGGGAGATCCGGCTCGGGCAAGAGTACTATGCTGAATATTTTGTCCACCCTTCTTCGCCCAGACTCGGGCAACGTTGTTTATAATGGGCTAGATCTCGGAAAGGCTCCGGTAAAAGAGATTAACAGAATAAGACAGAATGACTTCTCAGTTATCTTTCAGTCATTTCACCTCTTCCCCTACTTGAGCGTCTTAGAAAATGTGCTTTTACCTTATCTTTCCGAGGTTGCACCTGTTACTAAAAAAAGCCAAAGCAGAAGCCATGAATATTATTGAGCGTGTCGGCCTGAAAGGGAAAGAGAATAGACTCCCCGGCAAATTATCAGGCGGAGAACAACAAAGAGTCTCCATTGCACGTGCCCTTATTAGGCAACCAAAGATACTTTTTTGCTGACGAACCAACAGGAAGCCTTGATATTAAAACTGGTACAGATATTATAGAACTATTAAAAGAACTCAATTCCGAAGGTCTGACAATAGTTATGGTCACCCATGCCTTAGAGTATTCTAACTATGCAGACTCGGTTATTGAGATGAAGGATGGGCATATTTGTGGGGAAATTTATGAAATCGCAGGGTCAGCCTAAGGCTGAAAATAACCTGTTCAGTTACGTAGTGATAATCTCCTCCACAATTTTCATTACATATTTCCACTACGGTGTCCCGAAGCACCATACAGTTATTCACATATCACACTATTATGCATTTTATATAATAGCGATCTACACAGCATACAGATTCGGTCTCCGTGGTGGATTCTTTATATCAGTAGTACTCACAGGGATATACAGTCCTGACTCATATGTACATATTTTTTAAATTAGATTTTCCGCACCATATAATGCCATCAATAGTTGAAGTGACAATGGTATACGCTGTTGCTCTCTTGGCAGGAGTCCTTTCAAACAGGCTAAAACATGAAAAACTCAAAGTGGAGATGGTCTCCGAAGAGATGTTGGAGCTGGAAAGGCAGGTTGCACACGATGACAGGCTAAGAGTCCTCGGTCAGCTATCAGCAGGTATAGCACACGAGATAAGAAATCCATTGGCAGCCATCAAATCAGGAATATCACTCATCAAATCTGGGAAAGGGAATGATCAAGTTATCGACATTCTCAGCTCTGAAATAGACCAGCTAAACAGTTTCGTAGAGAGATTCCTCCAGTATGCAAAATTTGGTGCAGAGCAGATAGAGGAGTTCAGCATAGAACACTTCATCATGGAACTGACAGAACTAACAAAACTTTCAGCGTCAAGACAGTCAGTCCATATAGACTACGAAGTTAATATCCCTGATGGAGCAATGATGTACGGTGACAAAAAATGCCATCAAACAAGCTCTGCTTAATATCATAATAAACGGTATCGAAGCTTCACAAACGAGTGAGCATCCAACCATAAAAAAATATGGGTCGATATTACTGATACAGACATATATTTCAAAATAGCAGACAACGGGACAGGCATTAATGATACAATAGTGGATAAAGTATTTGAGCCCTTCTTCACCACTAAAGACAACGGCACTGGGCTTGGACTTGCACTAGCTAGGAAAATTACCAAAGAGCATGGCGGACAGCTAAAAGCTGAAAACACCGCAGATGGCTGTGAATTTATTATGGAGATAAACAGGGAAGAAAATGAGCGTCTTATTAATAGAGGATAATTCCTCACTAGCACAACTTATCTCTATGTTCCTATCATCAGAAGATGTAGAGAACGATACCGCTCCGGATGGTTTCGAAGGGCTTCAGCTCCTCTCTGAGAAAGAATATGACGTTTTGATCACCGATATACGCATGCCAGGCATATCTGGACATGAGGTGCTAGCTAAAGCGTCTGAGCTATACCCTAACATGCCAGTCATAATAATTACTGCTCACGGCAATATACCTGACGCTGTGGCCGCCATAAGAAGTGGTGCATACGACTATCTAACCAAACCATTTGAGAACGAAGACCTTCTGAACTCTGTGAAAAAAAGCGACAGAAATTTGCAGGATGAGACGTGAAAACCTCAAACTAAAAAAAATATTTGAAAGAGTCAATCGCACCTAATCTTATAGGTAAAAGCCAAGCTTTCCAAAATATGCTGAAGCTAGCTGAAACAGTTGCCCCAACCGATGCCCCCGTCTTAATACTTGGTGAAAGTGGAACAGGCAAAGAGCTTATAGCTAGGCAGATACACAGTCAGAGCAACCGTGCGGATAAACCATTCATAACAATAAACTGTGCGGCTATTCCTGAAAATCTTTTCGAGAGTGAACTGTTCGGACACAAAAAGGCTCGTTCACATCCGCCGACAGAGACTATAAAGGTAAGATTTTAGAAGCAGAAAACGGCACACTCTTCTTAGATGAGATAGGTGAACTCCCACTGTCCATACAGGTCAAACTACTCCGTTTCATACAAGAATCCGAGATACAACCTGTGGGTGCTGTTATGCCTGTGAAGGTCGATGTGAGGGTCGTAGTAGCCACAAACCGCAACCTGAAGCAAATGGCAGAAACTGGCGAGTTCAGAGAGGATTTATACTACCGTCTAAACGTGTTTCCAATTGATGTACCGACCCTAGCCGAAAGGCGTGAAGATATCGAAGACCTTGTTCAGTTATTCGCCAATAAGTATGGAGCAAAAGTCAGCTTCTCCTACGAAGCTATGCAAAAACTAATCAACCATTCATGGACTGGAAACATCCGTGAGCTGGAAAATACCATATATCGCCTATGTATTCTTAGTGGGACTGGGGAAGTTCAAGTTACAGACCTGCCAGCAGAATTCTCTAACGGCTTAGTATCTTGCTTGGATATGAACTTGCCTGCTGATGAGTTGAATATCGAAGAGCTGGAAAAAAAGCCTCATTGTCAAAGCTCTCGCAAAGTTTGACGGTAATAAAAGCAAAACAGCAAAATATCTCTGCATGCCGAGACATGTACTACTTTACCGCCTAGAAAAAATACAAGCTAGGTTAGCACCTAGTTGCATACTTCGAGTTAACCAAATATACTGACACGCTTTTTTTTTGTATAAACTAAATTACAGGAGCAGAAAATCAGATTACGAGAGTTTACACAGGAAGAAAGAAAACAACTTGAAGACAATCCAAATGTACTAAAAGTAGTCAACTCAAATATTATTTACACAACCGAATTTAAGCAAATAGCTGTAAATAAACATAAAGAAGGTATCCCGCCTAATGCTGTCTTCACTGAGGCAGGTATAGATTTATCTATAATTCCCAGAAAACTATACCCGATACGCTATAAAAAAAAGATGGAAAACAAAGAGAGTTTCATCAAAAGCTTCCAAAAAAGAAGACAGGTCGCCCGAAAAAACACTGCCAACATGACTCAGGAAGAGATACAGGCAAGAGTGGCATACCTTGAAGTGGAGAACGATTTTTTTTAAAAATGCTAAGGGCTCTGGAGGAGGAAGGGTAAGTCCCAGAAAAAGTTTATGCTTATGGGAAAGGCTATACATAAATGTGATTCTTTATAAGCTACCCTGCTTTGCCAGATAGCAAATTAAAAGAGTGCAAAAGCTTCGCTGATGTAAAAAATATGATTGATAATTTTATGAGCTATTACAATAATGCGCGGAGACAGTGGACATTAAAAAAGATGACACCGGCAGAGTACCGATGTCATCTTAATTGTTAATTGCCCAGGGCTTTTTTTTACTGTCCGAAAAAAAGGGGGGACAGTTCAATTTAGCTCTGCTTCCACCTCAGTAATTATTAATACAAGCACTCAAGTATATATTCGTAGCTGTTTTGCGATAGGTACTAATTTTACCACCCTTGGTTTTTACCGGATATTCGGCAACTAATTCGCTACATCAATACACTATTATATCAGGTATTTATTGATCTTAGCCAGTGAAAGAATTCAACATCATAAATCTTATATTGAGCACCGTCTTTATAGATTGCCAGTTTTTCTTCCAGCGTTTTGAGAGCTCTTTGCAAGGTAGCTGTAGATATATCGTACTTGCCGGTTATCTCACGTGAAAAGAGGTTCTCGCTTTGCTGAGAGAGTATTATAAGTGCTTTTCTTTGCGCAGCAGTAAAGCTGTTTGGGAAGTGATTTCTGAAAAAAGTTATCGTTGCTGTCCGTAATACCTTTAAGCACTCTCAAAATCATACCCTCGTCTATTACTGTGGATTCACTTTCAAAGAGATAGTGACAGAGTTTTTGAATAAATCTTGTTTCGCCAAAAGCCAACTCATATATCAGCTCAAAGTCTGATTCAGAGATAGTTTTCTCTTTAGCAGCAAATCGCTCTGCAGCGAACCCGTAGAATTCTTTTTTTATAAATAGGCATAAGCTCAATAATATCCGCAAGTGTATAGAATGGTCTGTTTGCATCAATGAACATATTGGCAAGTATGTGCTGTTTCGATCCGGTAAAAATGTACGACAGATGTTTGTGCTGCTGAACTTTTCCTCTTAATAAAGACTCGAGGCTATGTTTTTTTGATAGTGGTTATTTGTTGAAATTCATCAAAGATGATACAGCCTTTCATACTATTTTTTCTTAAGAAAGTTGTTGAGGTTGTCAAAGGTACTCTCAAACCATGCAAGGAAATCAAAACTGCCGGAATCAAAAGTTGGCGTTAATGAAATACCACCTGATGGATCATGAGATACAGATAGGCGTATATTTTTTTTAAGAATTCCTCCCAGTTCTTTTAGTCTTGCAGTAGTATCTTTCTTGAAATCAGAGTTTGCTATGCCTATTGACACCTGTTTCGCAAAATCGTTTTCATCAGTAATGCTGAATAGGTCGATATATATTTTCATTACGTTTTTTATGCAAGTAAGATTCGAATATCTCTTTTAGCAGTGACGTCTTCCCATATCTTCTTTTGGAGAATAAAAGCACATTTACACTATTGTTTATTTTGCTAACGATATCTTTGATATATTTGCTTCTGCCGCAGAAATGATCCCCTGTAACGATTGCATTATAAACAAATGGATTCTCCATGCATCACCTCTCTGCTAAACAATAGCTCTTTACAACGGTAAAAAACAAGTACAATTATGCAAAATGCATAACGCAAATTGCATAATTGCTCCTTCTGACTTAGTAACAATGTCTCATCTACATATTCTGTTAAAGCCTGACAAATAATTAATTTAAAATCTATTTTCTATATTTCCATAATCTGGAATCTTGGTGTGCTAGTTTATGGGGAGAAGGTCAGAGCTTACGGCAATAATTCTGAAGTTAATTTAGTTAAAACTTACCATGTTGTTTTCAAAAGAGGTGTGGTTGATACATATAAAGTTGTGCCAAAAGAATAAGGAAAATATGGCAATTATAACATATAGAGATCTAGAGCTATTGCCTATGTGTGTTGTACATGCCAAAATCCATTAGTTTCGGACTAATGGTTTCTTTTCAGTCGCTGATAACCTTTGCTGTAGGTATCTTATTTTCGCTCTATATTTGCGTTTCAAGCACTTATCTAAATCTTCTTTATTCGATAAAGTACAGTCTGTTTTTTCTTTCTTTTTTGCCAAGCAAGTAAATCTTTCTTTTCAAAATCTTGTGTTTTACTCATTGAATATAATTTTATATATGCTTTTGTTAACTCTCGATCATAGATAGACAGTGTTTTGCTAGAACAAATATGTTTTTTCAACCTTTGTTGACGCCTTTTTTACAATTAAAACTTGGGTGATAAAGTTCTGCCTCATTTGAATATCTTTCAACCAACTGTTTTATTGAAAGAGACTTCTCCTCTTCAGTAAGGTATGGATTCAATTTCAGATAGTTTGATATTGTGCGTCCTTGAGAATCTGTAGCATCTAGCTCAGCCCCACTTTGAACTAATAGTTTTATAATCTCAATAGAACTGTTTTCAGCTGCATACATTAATGGTGAGCGTCTGAAGATCATTACGTGTCCATTAATCCTTTTTTTTCTTTTTTTTGATCTATAGGCGACAGTAGTCCTTGCATTCACATTAGCACCTTGAATCAACAGTTCTTTTGATCTGCTATAATCGTTCATATGAATACTGTACATTAAAGCTGTTTTGCTAAAATCTGTTTTTTGGGACTTCAATTTCTGCAAGTGAGTACCTTTTATAATCTGAAGGAGCCCATATCAACGTTTGAATAAATTCTTTTATTACGCAATCAGCAAGGATATTGGCATCTGTTTGATTTAAGCCGTACGATTTTTTATAGAACTCCTCTAGTTCGTAACTCGTTGATTTGATATGATATTGTAATGAATCAAATTCTCTTAAAGTCCAATAATCTGCATAAGACCATTGTCTTAGATATTCATGCTCAGCCATCTCATAGTTATCACACCTATTGACTGGTGATTTATTTATTATTCTCCAAGGTTCATAATATAGAAGATGATACATGTTAGATAATGAGGCAAGCCGATATTCATATCCATCGTAAGATCCACAATTGTCCCTTTCGCCATAAATATTATGTAAACAATTATTTAAGGCCAGAAGTTTTGGTGATTTTCGCTTATCAGGCTTATTAGGATACACTTTAAACTCAGCAACTATATAGCTTGAACCGTCATCGTTTAATTGTCGCAAGATATGGTTATCATGAATTATTGTGTGGTAAACATTATCAGTGTTGCGATATAAAAAAATAATAATTAGCTTTATAAAGAAATATTTTATGATCAAAATATGTACATTGGGTGTCACATTTCTTAGAGTAGGTGGCTAGGGAAGAAAAGAGGCTATTAAGTTCGTTATTGTTGCCATGCTGTTTATGAACATAATTAACGAATTCTTGAATGATTTCATGTTCATCGTCAATATAGTTTGTTGTAATATATGATCGGTATTCATTACCAAGATAACGTCCACTGAGCCATTTATCATAGTCAATAACCTTAAATGCTAGTTTCTTTTTTCCGTTAAATATCAACCTGGCTATAAATACATCTCTAGGGTATTCTTCTCTCCACTCATTTATTTCTTCGAAATCAATAAGCTTTTCCCATGATACAGTTTTAATTTCTTTAGAGTTAAATATTTCATAAGGGGATATCTCATACGAATTGCTAATTTGTTTCTTTTTTGTATTCTTCTTCAATCAAATTGCTCAGAGGTATATTTTTAGAGAATACGGTAAATGGAACAAATAGTTTTTTGGGAAAAAACTATTTCGTTAGCAAATGAAATATTTGCAATTAATAGTAAAGCGACAATAATATATTTCATAGTTCCCCCCTATTACTTCTTAGAATGCTGAACTTGCAATATGGCGAGTCTATAGACACATTTTATAACTTAGCTTGAGTGAATTCCAGAACAGTGTCAAGAAGCAATTAAAACGCGTCACCTTCAGGTTCAGGGGCAGGGCAATATTACAGAATGGGATTACTTCTAAACGGTAGACAGGATAAGGAAGCGCTAAGGGTTAATCCCTCTTTATGGGGTGAATGTCTGAAGGGGATAACTGAGTAATATCGTAAGCTTCCCCACTGAGTATACATTCCAAATTTAGAGTTTTTTCTGGCAAACTATAAAAGCTAAGAGGCTCATTTTGAAGAAATCACGATTCACAGAAACACAGATCATCTCAATTCTTAACGAAGCGGATGCCGGAATGCCGGTAAAAGATATGTGCCTTAAGCATGGCATATCTGACGCAACATATTACAACTGGAAATCTAAATACGGAGGCATGACAGCATCCGATCTTAAAAAAAAGATGAAAGATATGAAGCAGGAACTTTTCCAGCTAAAAAAGATGTATGCAGATCTTGCTTTAGAGAATAAAGCGATGAAGGACTTAATAGAAAACATGCCATGATCTGACATGTTTCTGAACCAAACTTGTTATAAAAAAAGCTCTAAGGCCGCAGGAAAGACGTGATGCTGTTACTTTCTTGGTAAATGAGCATAGTCTTTCTGTTTCGCAGAGCTGCCGTTGTGCAGGTCTCTCAAGGTCGGCCTATTATAAGCCTGTAGTTGTTAACACAGACGATATACTTGTGATAAATGCGCTGAATGAACTTGTAAAGAAACACCCTCGCGGGGGGCTTCTGGAAGCTGTTTAAAGTGCTTAGAAAGAAGTATCCGTGGAATCATAAACGAGTCCATAGGGTTTACTGTCAGATGAAGCTTAACCAGAAGCGTAGGGCAAAGAAAAGACTCCCTAAAAGGGAGAATAACCCGCTATTTGTACCTGAACTGCCTAATCAGGTTTGGTCAGCAGACTTTGTAAGTGACAGCCTGTATTGCGGTAAAAGATTCAGGACGTTTAATATCATAGATGATTGTAACAGAGAAGCAGTGCACATTGAGATTGATACTTCTCTTACAAGCAGAAGGCTTATAAGCTTATTTGAAAAGATCAGCTTAGAAAGAGGATTACCGGAGGTACTTAGGTGTGATAATGGCTCAGAGTTTCTCGGGACAGAGTTCGTCTCTTGGGCTGATGACGCAGGAATGGAGATTATGTATATCCAGCCTGGCAAACCGAACCAAAATGCCTATATAGAAAGATTTAACAGAACTTATCATACTGAAGTTCTTGACCTGTATTTGTTTGATAATTTGGAAGAGGTAAGGGAAGTTACTTACTGGTGGATGATCGAGTATAACGAGGAACGTCCAAACGATGCTCTTGACGGTATGACACCAATAGAATATATGATGAAAAAAGCAGAAAACTCTAGTTTAGAACTGTCCTCTCAAAGGGGAAGCTTACAAATCCATCTCTGATTATCCTCACCAACATCGCAAATGCCCTCGAAGTACACATCTGTGACCTTGTAACTGACAAAAAGAAGGTCGCCTTTGAACAAGACCTTCTGGGTATCTAAAATGCCTTAGACGCATCGACAGCCGATCAGAAAACTAAAATTATCGGCATGCTTGAAGCTATTAAGAATATATTTCCTTAAGAAATATCTGCTTTTATTAGTTACTAGTCGTAAATCTATTTGCATCTCATGTAATAAAAGGTAAAATAAT
>JDSF01000119.1_pt1 | contig 60016 bp, 52 predicted proteins | sample 199441 | NCBI WGS metagenome assembly JDSF01 (sample SAMN02592751, study PRJNA231836) | bioreactor metagenome | isolation source: continuous culture bioreactor denitrification-DNRA | place: Germany: Bremen
TGCACTATCAAGTAACTGATTTGTAGAATCGTTAATTTCTTCAACAGATTGCTGGAACTCGTCAGAGAATGCAGCAACTTCCTCAGTCGATGCAGCTGTTTCTTCGGATACTGCTGAGATATTTTGTACTGCGCCAATAACAATATTCTTGTTGTTATCGACCAATGAAACTTTTTCGTTAACAAGGTTTATGTGAGAGACAATCTGAGAAAGAACAGTTTCTATTTCATCAGCACCTTCACGAGTTGTTTTAACAGCTTCAGATTGATTGTCCGTAATAGACATTATCTTTGTCATAAGGTGACTCGTGTTTTCAATATCAGCTTGAATCCCTTTTATAAGTGCTGTTATTTGACTTGCAGATGATTCAGATTGCTCTGCAAGAACACGTACTTCATTAGCAACAACGGCAAAACCACGACCGTGTTCACCAGCACGAGCTGCTTCAATGGAAGCGTTTAGTGCTAGAAGGTTTGTTTGGTCTGCAATACTTGTTATAACCTCAGTAATAGTATTAATTTCAAGTGCATTCGTATGAAGTTTTTTCAACAGATGTATTGATTTGATTTGCTGCCTCACGGTTGTTCTGGCTCTGAGTGGATAGTTCATCAACGTTATTCACGTTTACTTCGTTAAGCTTTTGAATGTCTGTTGAGAAAGTATACATTTCAGTTGTCAGATTGCTAATTTCCTGAATTTCTTCACCAAGCTCTCCGATCTTCTCAGCGGTTTCAGCAACGTCATGTGCTTGACTTGTTGCCCCTTCAGCAATTTCAGATGTTATAGAAGATAGCTTGTTAGAAGTCGAAGACACTTCACCTGTAATAGATTTTGTAACTGAAATTGTTGACTTAACATCTGTAGAAGTAGAATCAATTCCAGCGACTATTGTTCTTATATTCTCAAGAAATGCATTAAAGTTGTCTGCAAGTTCCCCAATTTCATCTTTGTTTTTAACGATAATTTTCTGTGTTAGATCACCGTTACCATCAGCAATTCGACCAAGTTTTGCTGAAATATCTTGAATCGGTTTTACAATTGTTCGTTTTGCTATTACAATACCTGCAAATAGAATACCAATACCAAAGATAAGGTAAACATACATAGTAGATTTTACTGTTTTAATTTTGTTGTCATAACTTGTTTGGTACATTCCCACTATAGAGTGGATGTCATTTTTTAAGGACAAAGCATTGTTGTTTACATAAAGAGCGTTTTTTTTCTGTATTGTTCTGATTTATAACATTTTCTACTGAGGTAGTGAATGTGTCAATTTTGGTTTGTAAATTATTTATTTCACTAACAATGTTTGCGTCACTATTTGCCGAAATTCCAAGAGAGTCGTCGCCGTTTACAAGGGCTTTCATAATTTTATTGTATTTATCAAGTTCTGTTTTTAAAACTTCAGATACTGCGTTTTCATTAAAATCATGCGTTCCTTGAACGGAATCTAAATACATTAGTGAATAATCACTCAGTAGCATTGTCCTCATTCTTTGACTACCAGCTAAGTTAATAGCCACACCGTCATCTTGCATGATATTGAAAGTATAGAACAGCTGTCCCATTGTTACCAAAAAGATTGAAAAGACCAGTAAGAGTATCAAACCTATTTTTTTATCAATTGATTTCATGTGTTAACCCCATTTCCGATAACTAAGTTTAAACGTAGTATGTTGTTGCATATAATTTTGCGGATATGATAACTCATATAGTATAACCGAATTCAGACTAAATTGGTACAGGTGAATCGATATAAAATTGTAACGATTTCATGAATGAATCACGAAATGTGAATAATTGTGTTTACACATCACGAATCGTGGTATGAAGTAAATGAATACAAAGTGGAGTTGATTAGTATGAATTCATTGGGATCGAAACTAAAAAAAACTTAGAATAGAACAGAAAATCAGTCAAACGGATTTAGCGAGTGCTTTGGGCATAGGGCAGACAACAATTGCAAACTATGAGGCAGGTATAAGGCAACCCAATTTGGACAAGCTCACACAATTGGCAGATTTTTTTGATGTGAGCATCGATGAATTACTTGGTAGAAATAAAATGAAAGTAAATAATTCATTTGGTTTTGAAGAGGAAGTGGTCGATAAGTATCAGTCCGAGGACTTAGAAACAGAATTGTATGTTAAGGAGTATTTGGAGCTTTTACTATCTCATAAAAAGGTTGAAGCTGTGAACTTTATACGAAATCTATATAGGCATGGTATGGGAATTACAGATATATACTCAAAACTTCTTGTTGAGTCATTACATGAAACGGGCCGACTTTGGCAAAGTGGCATTATCAATATAGGTGAGGAGCATTATATATCTGAAGTGACCCAGGCACTTATTTCTCAATTTTCTTTAACACAAAGGCGAATTGAGTCTAATAATAAAAAAAACTCTTATAGTCAACATTTATGGTGAGGAGCACACAATCGCAGGGAAGATGTTAGCAGATTATTTTGAACGGTCAGGGATTGAAAGTTATTATCTTGGACGAAATATTCCGCTAAGAAGTTTAATAGACAATTTAATTTCCACTGAGGCAAGTCTTTTAACCATTTCAGTTACGATGGAAGAAAATTTAAATGCGCTTGAGAAATTAATTCATGACTTAAGACAGCATCCGAAACTCGGAGACCTGAAAGTACTCGTCGGTGGACAGGCATTTGAAAACAAGGAAAACTTATGGAAGCAAGTAGGCGCGGATGGTTATGCGAGCAATTTTATTGAAGCTGTTTCGGTGGCTCAAGATTTGCTGAACGATCAAATAAAGGAGCCTGAATATGAATAAGAATAAAATACCCGAACTCGAAATTAAAGACACTTTTATTGGGAAAATCACAAGATTTTTTGTTGGACGATTTCAGATGGCCCTTTTATTAATAGTGTTAATCATTGGTCTTGGTGTTTCTGGCGCATTGTTACTGCCCAAAGAGTCACTCCCAGAGATTGTATTCCCGGCAATGATTATTCAAACAATATACCCAGGTGCGAGCCCTGAAGACGTTGAGAGTTTAGTCACCGACAAAATTGAGTCTAGACTTGGTGATCTAGAAAACTTAGACGAGATTCAGTCTGATTCCAGTTTCGGTTTTTCAGTGGTAACGCTTGTATTTGTTGAAGGTACAGATATGGATAAAAAGAAGCTTGAAGTGGATAATGAGCTTTCTGATATTGCTTATCCAGAAGGTGTAGAGAAATCGACAACTTCAACCTTTTCAACTTCTGAAATTCCGCTTCTTCAGTTTAGCATTTCGGGCGAATATTCCATATTCACGCTAACATCCTTCGCAGAAGACATTAAAGATGGTCTTGAAGGTGTTTCAGGTGTTGAGGAAGTCAATATCTTTGGTGGGCTGAGCCGTGAGATCCATGTTAACATTAATCAATCAAAAATGATGGAATATGGTGTTGCGGTGACAGATATCCAGATGGCGATATCAACACTAAATGTTGGTTTTCCTGTAGGAGAAGCCAACTTAAGTGGACAGCGTTACAACTTAAGAATCGATGAAAACGTTACGACGGTTGAAGATATTGAAAACATTGTAATTAGAACCCCACGAGGAAGTCTGGTATTTATACGAGATGTGGCAGATGTTATCGACACGAGTGAAGATGTTAAGGAATACAATACAACGTATATAAGTGATAGTGAATCAGAAGAAGCGTTTAGTTCAATATTGATTGAAGTCCTCAGAGAGACAGACAGTGACGTTGTTGGCTCAAGTGCTGCAGTTCAGGAATATCTTGATAAAGAGCGTGGTCGACTTTATCCAGATGATTTAAGGGTCAATATTTCAAGCGACTTGGCTAATGATGTAGACAGGGATTTACAGAGTATACAGACAAGTGCAATGTCTGGACTCATTGTTGTTATACTTGTATTATTTTTGTTTATTGGGTTTAAAGAATCACTCATTGTTTCTATAACAATACCTATGACACTTCTTGTGACCCTCGGAGTTTTAGATTCATTTGGTATAACACTAAATGGATTATCAATACTTGGCCTTATTGTTGCACTCGGGCTCCTAGTGGATAACTCAATTATTGTCATGGAAAACATGGACAGGCTTAATAAGTTGGGGGCAGATGCAAACCAATCAGCAATTAAGGGTGTTAACCAAGTTGGGTTCCCAGTTTTAGCTGCAACTTTAACAACCATTGCAGCATTCTTTCCATTAGCAATTTTGCCAGGTATAATGGGAGCATTTATAAACTCAATTCCAAGGACAATTATTATTGCACTATCAGCATCATTTCTTGTTGCAATTACAATTACACCAGCAATATATTCAAGGTTAATGAAAAAAAAGAGGCAAAGGAATACTCCATAAAGTTGGACATACACTAAAATTAGATAGCAAAATCATGGTTGTCGTAGAGAAAGTGTTATCAGTGTTACTGGTTGTTCTCTTAGCATACTATGCATTCTCCGGTAGTGAAACTGATTTCAATTTGGGTCTATATGCAGCCGTATTCTTTGGAGTGCTCATGTCGCTGAAAATTTTCATTTCAAGCGGAACGAGCTTTGAAGAAGGACCAGTCATTGAGTGGTACCAACGGTTTATTAGAAGTATAATTTCAAAACGATGGAGAAAAATACTAGTGGTTATAGTAGGGTTCTCAGTTCTAGTTGGGAGTTTCGGACTTATAGGTTCCGGGGTTGTAAAGGTTTCATTTTTCCCGGCAAATGAGCCCATAAGTATGAGTATTCTAGTTGATACACCAGGAGGAACAACCCTAGAAGAGACTGCTGATATTGTTAAAGAAGTGGAAGCGTATGTTAAAACAGTGCCAGATATTAAATCGTACAATGTTACAATCGGTGGAAATGAAGTTGACAAAGCCGTTGTTCTTGCAACGTTCCTTGATAAAGAGGATATGGATAAGGACGGATTTACACTGGTTTCGGAAGCTGAAAATGCATTAAGAAAAGTAGCAGGTGCAAATGTAATAATTAGTGGTTCTATGGGGCAAGGTCCGCCTGTAGGCAAACCTGTTAGCTTAAAAATAACAGGATCGAATTTAGATGAAATGAAGAATCTTGCAGATGAATACGCACAAGTATATTCAACTATTCCAGGTGTATATAACATAAACATTACTGCAAAAGATGGTGTCCCTCAAATTTATATTAATATTCTGGAAAGAAAAGCTCAAAGCATGGGATTGTCTGTGACTCAAATAGCACAGCAGCTCCGAAGTAGAGTGGATGGTTTAGTTGCGACAACCTTGAAAGTGGATAGAGAAGAAGTGGAAGTTGTTGTCATGATGGATGACATTAATTTCAATGATATTCATTCCATAAAAGCAATACACATACAGACACCTACAGGAGATATGATTCCTTTGACATCAGTAGCGGTGTTAGAAGAAATTAGTGGACTAGCAAGTATAAAGCATATTGATAGCGAGAGAATTATAACCCTTGAAGCAGACCTTAAACCTGGGTTTAATATTAATGAAGTTACACGTGAGTTTGAAAGTAAGTCACTTGGTATAGATCTTCCCAGCGGCGTAAAAACGGCTTATGGTGGCGATATTGAAGGCATACAGGAGAGTTTTGCAGATCTATTAAGAAGTATGCTGTTAGCGGTATTTCTAGTTTTCATAATACTATCGATTCAATTTAACTCTGTTGCTCAGCCGTTCGCAATATTAATGACAGTACCAATGGCTATGATAGGTGTTATTGCTGGACTTGGTATCACAGGAAATGACTTTGGATTTTATGCATTTATGGGTTTAGTAGCGCTTGTTGGTATAGCCGTAAATGATGCAATAGTTCTCATAGATTTTATGAATTATTTAAGGTCAAATGGAAAGAGTTTAAAGGATTCAATAGTTGAAGCAGGAGCGATCAGGTTTAATCCTGTACTGGCAACAACCTTAACAACCATTGGTGGTGTATTGCCGTTGGCGTTTAGAGATGTTTACTATGCTCAGTTCAGCTTCTCGTTGGTATTTGGGCTCTTGGTTACAACGTTACTAACATTAATATTCATTCCAGTATTTTACTCAATGATAGAAGGGTTCAAAATGAAACATGATAATAGAAAAGAACAGAACAAGACTGCGGTAGTCCAGTCAAAGGAGGTGTAGTAGATGAAATCAATAAGTAAACTGTTAATGATTGTGACTGTTTTCGCCTTAATTTTATCAGGTTGTGCTCCAGGTTCAGATGCTAAAAAAGATAATGAAGCAAGCCCTGAACTTGAGGAGAATAGTTCAGTTCCCGTACGAATTTCAGCTGCCTCCCAGGCCACTCTGTATGAAACGATCTTAACACTAGGTGAAATCGAGGCCAGTGCAGTCTATAAAGTACTATCTGGAAGGGGTACTGTGGAAGAAATAATGGTTTCACCAGGGGACATTGTTGAAGTGGATCAAGTTTTGTTTACACTAGATAAGGAAAGTCTTCAAAAAAGTTATAATGCAACTGAAAGCCAACTTAGGACAATACGAGATAATTTAAAGATTCAAAGAGATGACCAAGCGACTAGTTTAGAAAAACAAACTCAACTATTTGAAGCAGGCGCCATATCAGAGTCTGAGCTTGATAGAACAAAGCTTGCTTTTAATCAAATCGATAAACAGTATAAAGATGCAGCGGTGAGTTATTCTAATCAGATTAGCAATTTGAAAGATGGTCTAAATGACCGCGAAATAAAAAGCCCAATTTCAGGGAAAATTGCATCTGTGTCTATTATTGAGAACCAAGCGGTTAGTGATTTTACAGCAGTAGAAGTCATAGACGATTCAAGCATGATTGTGAAGACGAACGTAACAGCAGACCAAATTAATAGTATGCTCATTGGAGACCGTGCAACAGTTTACCCAAATGGTGACAGGAGTAAGGTTGTTGAGGGAACAATAACTGTACTTAATGAAATACCTGATGCAAGTACAGGATTATATATTGTAGAACTGCAGTTAGATAGTTCTGAGTTTGCTCTTAGGACAGGGGAGTTCGCAGAAATAGAAACAATGATAGATGAACGTTCAGCTATTGTTATTCCTAAAAAGGCGGTAAGAAAAGTTGGTGAAAAGAGTTTCGTTTATATAGCCAAAAATGAGACTGCTATCCAAAGAGAGGTTGTTATGGGAACCATTCAAGGGGAAGTTATTGAAGTGATTTCAGGAATCGCGAAAGGTGAATCTGTTATTGTAAGAGGTCAGTCTTTTCTAAAAGACCAAACCATGATAGAAGTTATAGATTAATACAATTCAAAAAAACCGGGCATAAGCCCGGTTTTTCATTTCGATACTAGATTGTATATTGCACCATTATATAAAAAACTGCAATCAATAATCTGGATCTATAACTTATCCAATATAGACAAAGTCATTGGGTTAAATGTAATTGAATCAAAGTTACCATCGTCATCTGTCCAATTAACTTTTATATGTCGTTTGGATTCAGCGTCGCCAAGCAGAGCAGAAATTTCTTCTGGAGATAGGTCTTCTTCAGTTAAGTTATGTAATGCTGTTCTTGACAACTGAATTGTTTCCTCTTGTCCATTGACAAGTGATTTGCAGATTTTAAGCAAATTGATTTGCTTAGGATAAAGATTGTCCATAAAAACACCTCACGTAAATCTATTATACCACAAGAATATATGTTCGCACTACTAATTATTAAATCTACTAATTTTATGAAGGTATTATCGTAATAAGTGTGAAATTGCTCTATAATAGTAATAGATAGTTTAGTGTGAAATATTAGGATCATTTCCCTATGTTGATATTAAACGACATGGTATATGAATATAGAGGTGGTTTGACATGAAGAAGTTCTATTCTAGTAAAAGTGTCATGTTTATTCTGACTATAATGACTGTGCTGTTTGTCTTTACCGCTTGTAAGCAGAAGGAACCAATAAAAAAAATAGGTTTCATAGGAAATATGACAGAGCTTGCAGCTGACCTAGGTGTTGATGGTCGAAATGGTGTTATTCTTTGTATAGAAAAAACCAACGAACAAGGTGGCATAGATGGAAGACAAATAGAGCTAAGTATTAAAGACGATAAAGGTAATGAAGAACAAGCGCGACGTATGCATCAGGAGTTTGAAAATGAGGGTGTTGAGCTAATAATTGGACATTTAATGTCAAGCATGGCACAACCTATGCTTGAGAACCAAGGATCTGAAATGATGTTTTTGACACCATCTATGAGCACAAATGAGCTTGCTGACCTGGATGACTTTATTATACGGTCAACACCAACGGTGGCAGGTCAAGCTGTTGCTTTCATTGAGGATGTTAAGTCGAGAGGCATAAAATCCTTTTATGTTGTGTTTGATTCTCGAAATGCAAATTACTCAGAAAGATTAATGGAATATACAGTTGATCTTGCAAAAGTTGAAGGTGTAGAGGTAAAGGGTGTTCTATCCATTTCTGATGAACCATATGATTATGAGCAAATTGCAGACGAGATTATCAAAACGAATCCTGATTCTGTATTTATGTTAACGAGCTCCATTGATACTGCTTTTATTTCACAAAGGCTTTTACAAAACAGTTCAACACAGTCAAACCTTTATTCAGTGAGCTGGTCTATGACTAGAGATATGATAGAGAATGGTGGTAAAGCTGTTGAGGGCATGCGACTCATTGGGATATACATACCAGAGTATCTTTCGGAGCGGTACTTCGAATTTGAATCTGCTTTTGATAAAAGGTTTGGTTATTCACCTACATTTATTTCTGAGTTAACATACGATGCAACTGCTTTAATGTTACAAGCTATTGATACTGCTGGAAGTGACGATCCTGTAAAAGTTAAACAAGCTATAGTGAATATTGATTTTAATGGATTAAAAGAGGATTTCTCGATTGATAAAAATGGTGATTCTAATAGAAAGTATTTAATTCATACTGTTAAGGACAATGAGTTTGTACCAGAGTGGAAGTGATATGTTTGAGGAGAAAAGAATCGTCTCTTCTAGGGGCTATACTATATAGTATTATTGGCATTAGTATATTGGGCTTAATTCTTGTTTCTGTACTTTCGGGAATGAGTATGGAGAATTTTATAGGATTTACTATGGAGCGGGTGAATCAAACAGCCGTTGATTTATTGATTCCTCAAGTGAATCATTACTTTGAACATCATGAGAATGTCACAAGAAGTCTCAAACGAATGTATGAAGACGAGCTTGAAACTACAGGGGACGGCCCACCTTTGTCTTCACTTCTTAATTTGATAACAAGTGACTATGTTAAAAGAGTTGAACGTATTGATGAAAAAGGTATAATTCAAGACACTTACCCATATGATAGTAACCTTATTGGTATAGATATTTCTGGTCGGTCTTATGACTATGTTAACGATTCAGATAGTATTTACAGAACCATGACCTTTGTTGATCCTGTGCTTAGAGAAGCGGCAATGGCCTATGAGGTTAATCTTTTTGACGGTGGCCGTTTAGTTGTTTACCCAGACCTTGATACCATTCAGGCGTTTCTATCTAGAATTGAATTAACGGGCGACTCAAGAATTGGTATAGTTGACCCAAAAGGTGTTTTTGTCGCACATAACATTAATAGTTATAGAACAGAGAGGTTTACCGATCCGCTTTACTTAAAATGGGCAGAGGATAATAGTTCAATAAATGACGAGCAAATGATTGATGATGAGAAGTTTATTGTGAAGATCTCTTCCATAGATAGTGATGGATGGGCGTTAATTGTGTATCAGTCACTTGAAGACCTTAGACGTGATACCTTTAAGTATTTAACTCAGATTGGTATTGGATTTGTTGTAGTGGCGACCTTGCTTATTTTTTTTAGGGCTTAGAATCTACATACGTATTTCTAATGATATTAAACATTTAATGACCGGGGTTACAGCGTTAGAATCTAATATAGGATTTGAATTGAAGGAAGATTTTAGATATAAGGAAACTGGGGAAGTTTATAGAAAGTTAAGTGAGACTGGAACAGAATTAATAGTTCGTGAAAATGAAATTAGAGACCTAAATCAAGAGCTCGAGCAACGTGTCCAGGATCGGACTATGGAATTAGAGGCGATGAATGAAGAACTCATTGCAACTATAGATGAACTGCAAGAGACACAAGATTTACTTGTTGAAGCAAGAAAAATGTCAGAGATTGGCCGGGTCGTTTCAGGTGTAGCACATGAAATGAATACTCCACTGGGAAATGCCTTAACCTTAAGTACCTTTCTTCAAGTTAATATAAAGGACAAAGGTCGACAGCTGCTTGATGGCAAGTTGTCACGGTCTGAAGCAAGCGACTGGCTTAGTGAAGTGTTAGAAAGTATTTGTCTACAGGAAAAGGCAATTATGAAGTCAGCAGACTTGATTCAGGAATTTAAACGCCTTGATGTTAATAGGTCAGTGGAGCTGGACTGGATAAACATTCTTGTTCTTATTGGTGTTGTGAAAGCGAGTTTTTTCAAGTCAAATCAAACGCTTAAATATTGAAATAATGGTTGATGTTGAAAAAGTCGAAGTATATGCAGACCCATTAATACTTAGAGAGGTTATTTCTCTTTTGATTGATAATGTCTTGCTCCATGCTTATGATCAAAATGAAAAGAAACTGATCCAAATTAAAGGATATATGGATAGCGATGAGTATGTACTCGAAGTTTCAGACTACGGAAAGGGAATGAGCGAACAATCCCTTGAGTTAGCCTTTCGTGCTTTTGAAGCAGGAGAAAGAAAGAATGGTCATACTGGTCTTGGACTATTTATTGTTGGATCTTATGTTCGTAATTTACTACTAGGTGATGTTAAATGTAAAAGTGAATTGGGCAGAGGCACATCGATACAAGTAAGGCTAAAAAAGATTCGGTTAATTGAAAAAAGTACAAATAGCAATGTTCAGTAAAGTAGAATCTTATGTACTTAATCATCATTTGACAGTAGTGTGAAAAAAGTATAAAATTATGAAAACCGACAACTCGTCGGTTTTTGTCGAAGTATCACCGACAAGTCGTCGGTTTCGAAATTTCGATGTTATAAAACGTAATGGAACGAGGCTATGTTATGAATATGCGTGAAAAAATAATAAAAGAGGCTTTGGAATTGTTTTCATCTATAGGGTATGAGAAAACGACAATCTCTAACATTGTTAGTGCTTCAGGGAGTTCTAGAGGTGGGTTTTATCACCATTTTCAATCCAAAGAAGAAATCCTAAGCGCTATTACAGACAACTACCTTAATAGATTTTCAGATTTGATTCAGAGTGTCGTTACAAAACATATAGGCTCTCAACTGGAGCTTTTCATAAAACTTTTTGAGACTATAATCGATCTGAAAATTAAAGAAACATCTGATTGGTCAGAACTTCATAAACTATATGGCTTTAAAGGCAATTTACCAATCATTTTACAAGTATCGAAAAGTTTCGAAAAGAATGTTTCCGAATTATATGAAAGTATAATCCTAGAGGGTGTTAGTAAAAACGAATTTAAATGTGAGTATCCTAAACAGGTGGCTGGTCTCTGGACTAGGGAGTTTATGATTTTAATTAGTCAGGTTCAAAAAAGCACATACTCTTAAGACTGGATTCGAGGGAGGGCTTACCAATCAAATTGAATTCAATCAAAAGCTTCTCTCACAAATGCTTGGTATTGATTCTAAGGATATGAGTTTGATTGAAAAACTAAGAGAATATTTTGAAGTTATGGAGGGATTAAAATGATTGTATGGTTTAATGAAAATGCGTCAAGTAAAGACATGGTCGGGGGCAAAGGCTTAAATCTCTCGCAGATGTACAAGGCAGCAGTTAATGTACCTAATGGCTTTATTGTTTCAACAGAAGCGTATAATCTATACATTTCCCAGAATAATTTAAAGTCCAAGATAGAAGAAGTTTTAAAACACACACATACCAATTCTGAAAAATCTAAAGTAATAAAAGGCTTTTTTAGTATTGATAAAATGACTGATGGACTAAAACAGTCTGTATTAGAAGCCTTTGACAAGCTTTCAGCAAAACGAGTTGCTGTTAGAAGCAGTTCTCCTATGGAGGACCTGTCAGATATGAGCTTTGCAGGTCAATACACAAGTTACCTTGGTGTTTTAAGAGAAGATGTTCTTGAGTCTGTGGTGAAGTGCTGGCAATCTCTTTGGAACGAAAGAGCTATTTCTTATAGACAGCATCATGAATCTGAAAAAGCCCTGTCTCATGCTGTAGTTATTCAAAGCATGGTCGCGTCATCTGTTTCAGGTGTTATGTTCACAGCGAATCCAATCAATGGACTTAGGTCCGAAACAGTTATCAATGCTTCATATGGTCTAGGAGAAGCCATTGTATCTGGTGAAGTAATGCCAGACGAATATGTATACTCACTTGAGAGTGAAACACCAGTCATTAAGACGTTACATTCTAAAAAAAGTGAAGTATGAATACGCAGAGTCTGGCGTTGTAAAGGTCGATGTTGCTCAAGAAATGAAAGAAAAATCTGCTCTTACTTTGTCTGAAATAGAGTTGTTGGTCAAAACTGGTAAAATGCTTCAAGACTACTTTGAAGCACCACAAGATGTTGAGTTTGCATTTGATGCTAAAGGAGACCTATTTATTCTACAATCAAGAGATATTACAACACTGTATCCGGTAGATCACTTTGATCATGATGGAAAGTTAAGAGCGTATTTATCAGCGAACTCTGTATTACTTGGAATGAAAGAACCCTTTACACCATTAGGAGCAGATGTCTACGGTGGTATGTTTCCGAGTCTAATTGAGGTTATGACAAAGTCCAAAAAGAAAATTCCTGGAACATTCGTGAAGTATGCAGGTGGTCGTATATTTGTAGATATCACCTATTTGATGGCAAGCAAATTTATTTCAAAGAAATTTGCATCTGTTTTTTCTGGAGCAGACCTGCCTTTTAAAGGAACAATGGATCAGGTTATTGATAAACATGGATATACTTTTACCCATCAAGGTATAAAATTTAAAATTCCATGGGGCATATTGAAATATGGCCTGTCAATGATAAAGCCATATAGGGTAGCATCGAAATTTAAAGGACAAGACAAATACAAGGAAGTTAAGCGCCTTGGTGAAGAAACCATAGGTGGTCTAAACACTCGCGCCAAAAGTTTGAATACGCTAACCGAAAAAATAAATTTTAGTGCTGAAGCGATGATGACAGTTTTCAAGTTGACGCAAAAGCAAGGTATGTACTGTACAGAAGTGAATGGGTATCCAAGAATAGAAAAAAAAATAAGAAAACTCTTTGGGGATGAACTTAACTTAGATGTTCTGGCTTATGCATTGCCAGGGTGTATAACCGTTGAAATGAGTATGCGGTTGAACAAGCTGGCAAAATTCTATAAGGAAAACGACCTTACTCCAAGCGCTGATCATGAGATGTTTGTCAGTTTCATAGAAAAGTATGGACATAGAGGGACAATTGAACTCGATTTGGGCACGCCTAGATGGCGAGAAGATCCATCGTATTTATTGAGGCAAATAGAAACATATCTGCTTAACAAGGCATATGAGAAGAATTTGAAAGACATGTATGAAGGTGCAAAACGTGCGGAAAACTTGATTGATGAAATTTATTCAAAAACTCTAAAGATGAAGGGGCAAAAAGCAGCTGATTCCCTTCGGAAGATGATCGAAACATATCGTATTGCCGCAGGTATGAGAGAGTATCCAAAGTTTAATATAGTACAAGGTCTTGAGATTGCAAGAAGAGTTATTCTTGATGTTGCAGCCACTTTAGTTCATGTTAGTATTCTTGACAGACCTGACGACATTTTCTTTCTTCACAAAGAGACAATTTTGTCCAAAGTTAATGATTTAGTCAGTCTTGATAAGACTGATCAGAGGTGGCTTGTGCTTAAATCTGAGATTGACAGGGAAATTAGCCTCAACAAATCCAGATATAAATCTGAAATGCTTAGAACAAGTATACCCCGTATAGTTCTAAACAATGGAGAAACATTCCATACAGCAAAAACGATTTCTGAAAGTGATAATGTTATTCAAGGTTTCCCCTTATCGTCAGGCTTCTATGAAGGGATTATAAGGGTTGTACATGACCCTCTGAATGCAAAACTGGAGCAAGGTGAAATTATGGTTGCAGAGAGTACAAACCCTGCCTGGACACCACTGTTTATGACTGCAAAAGGGCTGATCATGGAATACGGTGGCCCATTAAGTCATGGTGGAATTGTGGCAAGAGAATATGGAATTCCAGCAGTTGTTGGTATATCGTCAGCAACATCAGTATTTAGGAATGGACAGAAGGTACGAATCGATGGTGCATCGGGTTCGGTGGAAATTTTGAACGATTAATCAGTAGAAGTTTAAGGCAATTAAATGGAATAAAAAGTTGGAACAAAGTAATTTTTTAACTTTGTACCAGCTTTTATTTCATTCACGTGGTAATTGATTGCAATCGTTGCTATTTCAAAATATTATTTACTGTAATTAAGTTTTATGAGTCTTTTCAAGGGTTTTCAACTGTGGTAGTCTAAGGTATATCAACTTGACTTAGGAGGCACTATGAGCAGTTTTAAAAAACTTGGGAAGAATAATTATTGCAATAGCTGCTATTACAGTTTTTATTACATTAGGTATCAACTCTCAAACGAATAATGCTTTTGAGACTTTGAATAAAAACGAAGAAATTATAGATGATTTAACTTTATACATCAATAATAATGTGTTGCCACTGAGGGTATTTGATAATATTTCACGACAGGCAATAGACACGGATTCAAAGTATGAGGTTTTATCCGATGCATACAGGTCAAATAAAGAGTTGTTTGAAGAACGCGTAGGCTTTTTTTTTAGAGGACAGTGAAAAACTGGAATTTGAATCTTATGAACTTGTACTCTTTGAAATTAATTCAGACGAGAAGAAAGAACTAAAGCAACGACTGGGCATTTTGATAAATGATGTGAAGAGTATGGAAGAAATGATGTCTAGCAATTTTCAAGTACCCGTTATTCGAGATTTGGATTCTGTGAATCTACTTGAAGACAATTACTATCTTGTAAAGGAACAGTTATCTAGTTTTCATGAAGTCTATAATACATTTTCAAGCAGTATAAGAGATCAGTATATATTTGTATATAATGCGCTTATATTCACTGCACTTGCTCTTATTGCTTTCATGGCACTGGTTGTGTTTAGAATCATCAGAAGTGATCTCCAGTTTATATCAAAAACGTATGAACAGCTTGAAAATCATGATTATGATGTGGAAAAGATACTGCCAAGAAACTCAACTTTTAAAGAAGAAAAAGATATTTATAACACTGTGGTAAAGATGTTTAATGAACAGAAAACCATGGAGTCATTTAAGAACTTAATTAATCAGACATATCATATGGATGATATTTTAGATATGTTATTTGATAGACTGAATGAAGCCTTTTCCATTGATAGGGTGGGTATAGCATTTGTTGATTACAGACGGGGGTATATTAAAGCGGAGTATGGAGTCGCAAGTTACGATAATCTCCTACTTGGACCCGGCTATGAGGTGCAAATTAGCACAACCTCACTCAAAAAACTAATAAATAATCATCAAGGCGTCATTAGCAATGATGTTCAACATTTTGCGCGCAAAAATCCCAAAAGTTTGTCTTTAAAACTGATATCAGAAGAAGGTATTGCTTCAAACATGATTATACCTTTAGTATCAAATAATGTGGTGTTTGGCTTCATCTTCGTGAGTTCAAAAAATAGAGATCACTTTACTGAAGAACATTTAAGATTTACTTCAAAAATAGTACATGAGATTTCAGGACCATTAAACCGTTCTTATTTATTGAAAGTTGTACTCGCTAAGATGACAACAACTTTTGCAAAACTGGTTGATAGAAAAGATAATGAAACGGGAGACCATATACTTAGAATGGTTAGGTATTCGACCATTATTGCAGAAGGCATTCGGAAAATGAATCTACCTACACATGTCATAGACAGAAAGACGATTCTTGAAATAGAACGAAACGCTTCAGTTCACGATATTGGAAAAGTGGGTATTCCAGACGACATATTAAAAAAAACCTGGAAAACTTTCCAATGAAGAGTGGGAAATAATGAAGAATCACGTTATGATTGGTGGCGAAATATTCGCGGAGCTTAGAAGTGACTTTGGAATGTTCGACTCAGACTTTTATAAGGTAGCTGAACAGATCGTAAAATTCCACCATGAGAAATTTGATGGCTCTGGATATCCATATAGGTTAGTCGGAGAAGAGATCCCTCTAGTGGCTCGGATTGTTGCATTAGCAGACGTATTTGACGCTTTAACGTCAGAGCGCGTTTACAAGAAAGCATTCACTTTTGAAAAAGCACTAGATATAATTGATGAGTCAAGTGGTCATCATTTTGATCCTGTGGTTGTGGAAGCCTTCCTAAATGAAATTAATGATATAAAAACTGTATATGACAAGAATCTTTAAGCAAAAAAGGGGGATGGTTTCGTGATTAATTGGACTGAAATTATGGCGACTTTACCAGCTATACCCAATATGGGTAAGTTTATTGCAACCATGGTTGTTATCGCTATTAGCTGGGTGCTTAGAAGGCTTATTCATAGGCTCATGCATACCTATATTGATGATGTCCAACTGTATCATCGATATAAACGTATTACGACGTATGTTATGTTTGGGATATCTGCACCGCTTCTCATTATTATTTGGTCAGAAAACTTTGGTTCGATAACAACTTTCCTTGGATTATTGTCGGCGGGTATAGCTATTGCATTAAAGGATTTGCTTACAAGTGTAGCAGCATGGCTGTTTATAATTTCTCGTAAGCCCTTTATGGTTGGAGATAGAATTCAAATTGGTGATCTTCATGGAGATGTTATTGATCTAAGGATTTTTCAGTTTACAATAATGGAAATTGGAAACTGGGTTGAAAATGATCAAAGTACAGGTCGAATAATACATGTGCCAAATCATAAGGTCATGACAGAATCTTTGGCAAATTATACAGCGGGATTTGATCATATATGGAATGAAATAAAAGTTACTCTAACATTTGAATCGGACTGGGAGAAAGCGAAAGCAATGTTACATGACATAATTAGCCTTCATGCTGATCATCACACGTCCAAAGTAAATGAAAATCTTAAAAAGGCTTCTAGAAAGTATATGATTTATTATAAAAACTTAACTCCAATCATATATATGGATGTTGTGGAACATGGTGTTCAATTAACAATGAGGTACTTATGCAAACCGAAAGCAAGAAGAACAACTGTTGATCATATTTGGTCAGATGTTCTTAAACAAATAGAAATGGATAGTGATATTGAGTTAGCCTACCCAACTCAAAGAGTTATTGTTAATTCTAATCAGGAGTGAATCAAACAGTGAAAGACTAAAAAAGGTTAATGAGGTGTATTATCTCATTAATCTTTTTTTTATGATTTGACAATAGTTAGAGTTTTTGACTCAACATATGAGCTATGAAAAAATAGAAGTCTGCATATAAAGCAATTTATGGGGAAAATTACAAAATAAAGAGAGGGATTAATGGTATAGAATTAGAATGATATGATGTAATTCCAATTGAATTGTGATATTTAGCATAGTACCAGCAAAACTGGATATGAATAAACTATAGAATCTAATATAATACGCTAAATAGTTTATTCGAACAAGGAGTTGGTGAAATGACTAAATCTAAAGTTACATTAAGAGCTCAGGAAAAGGATATTGTTGTTCCAGTTACAGACGATGAGAAACCTGAAATCCATGCTGAGTTTGTGGAAAAGTGGCAGAGATTGTTGGATCTGTTATCTAGAGTCCTTAAAGTACCGACAGGACTAATTATGAGGATTACTGAAGAAAACATGGAAGTTTTCTTAAAAAACTCAAATCGAATTAACCATATAGGGTTGGTAGAAAAGAACATTTAGGTAGTGGGCTTTATTGTGAAACTGTTATCGGTACGGATGATGAATTGATTATTGAAAATGCGTTGGCGTCTGAAGTTTGGAAGGAAAATCCAGATGTGTTAGTGGATATGATTTCCTATTTTGGATTGCCGATTAAGTGGCCTGATGGCGAGTTCTATGGGACGCTATGTGTTCTTGATGACAATGCGAATGCATATGCTGAGGATTTTAAATTCATTATGCGGGAGTTCAGAAAGTGTATTGAAAAAAAAGACCTTGAAATCATGTGCTTGAATAGAGAGTTGAAATTCTATTCCGAAATTGATGGTTTGACAGGTATATATAACAGAAGATACTGCGACAAGACTATGCGACTTGAATTTGAACGTTGTAAACGACAAGGAAAAGTGTATAGTGTTGCTGTCTTTGATTTAGATAGGTTTAAAAGTATAAATGATACATTAGGACACATTGTTGGAGACAAGGTTTTGAAGGCGTTTGCAAGAACCATTCAGAACCGTATTAGAAGTATTGATATAATTGGTCGCTATGGTGGAGACGAATTTCTTTTAATTTGTCCTGATACTGATGCAAATGGGATAGCTACGTTAATAAAAAGTCTTGAAGCAGATGTTTTAGATGAGATGAAAACCATTGTTTCTTTTGCAGGTTTTTCCTATGGAATCTCTTCTCTTGAGAAGCTAGATAGAAATTTCGAAGGCGTTGTTAAGCGTGCAGATGAAAGAATGTATGAACAAAAGAAAGCGAAAAGGTAAATAGACGTCAGTAGAATGATTGGATGGTGAATTATGGCTACAGATATGATGTATAGATATGTTCTAAATGGTGTCAAAGACGGTGTGTATTTTGTAGACAATGAAAGGCGCATAACATTTTGGAATAAGGGTGCAGAAATTATTACAGGTTTTACTTCAAGTGAAGTTGTTGGGCGACCATGTTATGAGAATATCCTAAATCATGTGGACAAAAATGGGTGTGAGTTATGCACTAGCAACTGTCCGCTTCATAAAACACTGGAAGATGGTGAAATTCGCGACACGGAAGTTTACTTACATCATAAAGATGGTCAAAGAGTGCCAGTTTCTGTTCATGTCATGCCTATATATGAAGGGCACAAAATTATTGGTGCTGTTGAAACGTTTAGTGAACATGGTGAGAATAGTAAGTTTTTAAGTAGTATGAATGAACTGAAGGTGCTCGCATATAGAGACCAACTAACACAGTTGCCAAATCATAGATACCTTGAAACAACTCTAAATGCGAAACACCGCGAGTTCATTGGACTTGATATACCATATTCAGTGGCACTTCTTGAAATCGATCAGTTTGATACTGTTGTTGACGATTATGGACAAGAGGTAGGCGTTGAAGTACTTCAGATGGTCACAAAAGTACTCGAATCATTTATTAGTAAAGGTGATATAGTTGGCCGCTGGGCTGGAGGCGAATTCATGTTTATATTCTCAGAGATGAGTGAGAAGACTTTAAATATGGTTCTTGATGAAGTCCGTATAATGATTGAGATGTCAGCACTAAGAAAGGGTGAAAACTCAATTGGAGTTACAGCATCAATTGGGGCAGCCGTAATTGAAAACGAACTTTCACAAGAGGCTTTAATAAAACGAGCCAATGATTGCCTATACCAAAGCCAATCAACTGGAGAAAATCAAGTTACGGTGTATTTGTAATAGTGCGGATCAAAAGCCTTGCATAAAGAGTGCATATAAACTTATCAAAATGCTTGTACTGCAATTGAATAAAGCAAGTGTTCAAGGGGTAATTATAGATATCAGACAATAAAGGGTGATCGTATGAATACTGAGTTGCTTTATACAATGGGAATTGGAAACATCCGAAGTCATATCAGCGTGAATCTCATGCAAACGATTCTGTATTTAATGTCTATTGACATGAGTAAGCCTATAAGGGGCATATTAATTGCGCTCTTCATGTCATCAATTGTGGCATCAATTGACATGGGATTGATACATTACTATAACAGCGATGATACAACAGTAGGTGGTGGCACAAGATATATTAGAAACATTGATGATAAATTACGGGTGTTCAGGCGAATTATGGTGGCATCATATTTTGGGAGTTTAATAATACTAACACTTATGTATTTTGCAGGCGCTGGTATAGCGGAGTATTATGTTTTTTTACTGGACCTGGAAGTCTGTTAGTGTTTATGTGTGTTATGATTTGGCATGATTACAGTGTAAATATGCGGTATGCAGAACTAAAAAAAAGCTAATTGGGTATTCGACTATAACAGAAACCCAACCGTTCGTACTGTATCAACAGGCATGAATGTTGGTATTAGTATGTTTAATGACAAAAGTCAGTTTGTAATAAGTGAAACGGCTCAGACCATGGATATCGATGAAGTCTTTGGGGACTTACCTCCTGGAACAAAAATGTCAGGGCACAAAGTCAAGAAACCAGAGTTTAGAGAAATCCAGTTTAATAAGGAGTTTCAGTATAGTAGTGCATCGTCATTTAAATCTATTTACTTAAGGAAAGAGTCAAATCATGATGTCAAGATGTTCAATCACATTATGAAAGAACTCAGTAAATATTCGACCCTCTACCTTATTGAAGATGGGTTTGTAAAATGTTTAAGGACAACTGTCACACTTCATAAAGAGAAAGTTGACAAATACATTGAGGAAAATGATTATATTAAGAGATTTGTACCTTCTAAAGAAGCTGAGGTTGCGTACATTTCAATGATGTTAAAACCAGAGTTTGCAAAGCAGTCTTTAAAAAAAATTCATGAATAAACATACGAAAGTCATTCCTGAATATAAGTTGCGTCAAACTAATATTGGTTTGTTTTTAACCGAAGTTTCAGCTGAGAATGAACTTGAAGAAGATATTTCATATCTACAGCAATACATGTCTTTGAATTTGGAAGAGTATATGTGTAAACATAAGCCTGATGATTCAGGAGACTACACCTCACTTAAAGACAAGTTGGAGTCAGTTCAAAGAGGAAAACATTCTGAAAAGGATAAACTCACTAAAACGCTTCATAAATTAGACATAGGCGGAGAAAAGGTATATGTGTTTATTGAAGATCTTAAAACGCTTAGTGAATTAGACGAGATCGTATTTACGAAGTTTATCAATAGGGATATGAGATCGGTACATGAAAAACATGGGATTGAGGACTAAACATACAAAACCCTGAATGAGGTCACTAAACCTTCATTCAGGGTTCTTTTGTTATTGGTAACAGAGTTAAATTTTATTCTTCGTCTGCTTCAGGCTCAATTAATTGGCCCATATACAGCTCTTTAACTTCGAACTCAATACCAGTCATGTTTTGTATTTTCATTAGAAGAGGGACTTCATGGTCAGTAACGAGTGTAATTGCAGTACCTTTGTTTCCAGCTCGTCCTGTCCGACCTGCACGGTGTGTATACTCGTTCAGATCTTCGGGTACATCAAGGTTAATAATATGTGTAATGTCTTTTAAATCAAGCCCTCTTGCAACTAGGTCAGAAGCAACAAGAATGTTAGATTTTCCGCTTCTAAGACTATCAAGAACTGACTTTCGTTCAGCCTTAGTTTGATTACCAAAAATGCCAACAGCTTTTATTTTGTGGTGAGCAAGTTTCATAGCAACTTCTTGAACAAGCTCATTGCGGTTAATAAAAACAATAGCTTTTTTTTGGCTTTACTGCATGAATGACTTTACGAAGGTTTGAAATTTTATCACGTCTTTCAGATAAAATACAAAGATGCTCAATATCAGTATTAATAGGTTCAAACTCGACATTAACCAGTTCAGGATCTTTCATTAAAGCAACTGCTCGCTTTACTGAGTCCTGTGGAAGAGATGCAGAGAACACCATGATCTGTCTATCACGTAGAGTCGTTTTAATAACATCCATAATGACTTGAATATTGTCATCTGAAAGAAGTTTATCAGCCTCGTCAATGACAATTGTTTTTACCTGGTGGGCCTTAATTTTCTTAAGTTTGATTAGTTCTAGAACACGACCGGGGGTTCCTACTACGATATGAGGCTTCTTTTTTAATGCCTCAATTTGTCTTTTAATATTGACTTTGCCAATGATTGTTGTAGATCGTACACCGCGACCAGAATCACTTGACAGCTTTTTTATTACGTTGTTAATTTGAACAACAAGTTCATGAGTTGGCGCAAGAACTATTGTGTGAAGCTCTTTGCTGTCTGGATCAATTTTTTCAAATGAGGGTAGTGCGTATGCAAGTGTTTTTCCACTACCTGTTATTGCTTCAGCAATTAAGTCTTTATGCTCCATTGCAAAAGGAATGGCAACCTGCTGAACACCAGTAGGTTCAACGATCTTATCCTTAGAAAGACCTGCTATAATGTCTTCGCTTATATTTAATGCTTTAAATGTGCTCATAATTAATCTCCTATTGGATATCCTTCATAACATCCTATTTGATATCCATCCGTAAATTCTATAATTTGATACCTGATTTGTCAATCAAACAAACATAAATAGAGCTAAAATACTAGTTCTTAATGCGCTAGAATTTTAGCTCAATAACTCTATTTGAATGTAATTGGTGCTTTGTGGCGCGTGCCACCTTTAATAGCTTCAACATAAGCTATGGGAACTGTGCCTTTAAACATGGCAGTCCGTCTAATCTTAAAATCATGACTTTCAATATAGTCGTGATAGTTCTCTTCATCAAATCGTCTTTGAGTAGGATAACCAGCAGAGGTAATAAGCGTTGATAGTATAGAGGATCTGATTGACTCCTTATGAACAAAGTTTGGAGCTATCAGCTTTCCACCTGGTTTCAGAACACGCTTAATTTCTTTCATTGCCTTATCGGGATCAGGTAGTATATGTAACGCATTGGACAAGATTACAACGTCGTAAGTATTATCGTCAGAATCAATATCACATGCATCGGATATCATAAATTGTATATTTTGGTATTTGGAATAAGTTTTATTTATATTAGCTCTGTGGATCATTTCTTCAGATATATCACTTGCATCAACATGGCGGCAGTGTGGACATAAATCTAATGCTATGTGACCAGCACCAGTGGCAAGCTCTAAAATCTTGTCTTCATAGTCAATGGTTTTGATTATATGTTGTTTAATGGCATTGTAGGAGTTTTCCTCATTTGTCACAATGAAGTCATAGATAGAAGCCAACCGATTCCAAGTCTTTTTGACTGTTTTTTTATCCATAGGATCATCCTTTGCATAAATTGTTCGACTAAAATACACTAATTTAGTCTAGTTATACCCTGATCGTGGAGTTTAATCAAACGGAAAGGCAAATTTATGAATATTTATATTTGCTTTCTAATTATATATCCAGAAGCATAGTTTAGCAATCATTTACTGTATGGTAAATTTTGATGATATTTGACCAATTCGGTCAAAAAGTTAACATGGAGTATTGACCAAACTGGTCAAATGTCATAAACTTGATTTGACCAGTTCGGTCAATGGTGAGAGGAAGGATAATTATGTCAACAAAATTTGATAAATTTGAGGCATTATCTGAAGATAAACAAAGGGCAATTACCAACGCTGCAATGAAGGAGTTCGTAAAAGGAGGTTATGACAAAGCCTCAGTGAATAACATTGTTGAAGCAGCTGGTATTTCAAAAGGGTCGTTATTCTATTATTTCTCTAGTAAAAAGAAGTTATACTTATATCTTTTCGAATACTGTGAGAATTTGATCATTGAAAACACGAAAGCACACGTTTCACAGGATAATGCAGATTTTATTAGAAGAATGTCAGAAACTATGGCTGGAAATATGAATTTACTTAAGGAGTATCCTCTTGTTTTTGGGTTTGCAAGATCATGCAAAATGGAATCCAGTACAGTGGTGGCAAATGATATACAAGAAATAAAAGACAAAACCAATGATGAAATTTTAAGTGATGTATACCGAAATGTTGATAAAAGTCTATTTAAAGATGAAGTGGACATTCAAATGGTCATGTTTACTATAAAATCAACGCTGTTTCAGCTTGTACATGATTTTATGAGAAGTGGATTTGATGATGAAGTTGAATTCCTTACGAAACTTGACGGTTATTTGACGTTCTTTAAGTCGGTTTTTTACAAGTAAACATTAAAAACAGGAGAAGGGGTAAATTATGCACATGAGTGATGCGCTTATAACGCCAATTGTGGGTGGAGCCATGCTGGCTTCAAGTCTTGGGGTTATGTCAAGAGCTGCGAAAAAAATTGACTATGAGACAATAGAGCGAAAAATTCCTTATATGGGCCTTGTTGGCGCATTTGTTTTTGCGTCACAAATGATTAACTTTGCAATTCCAGGAACAGGGTCAAGTGGTCATATTGGTGGTGGTATGCTTCTTGCAATTCTTCTCGGGCCCCACGCAGGCTTTTTGACTATGGCGAGTGTATTATTGGTTCAAGCCCTTTTCTTTGCTGATGGTGGACTATTAGCATACGGATGTAATTTGTTCAATCTGGGTTTCTTTACATGTTATGTGGCTTATCCGTTGATTTATAAACCAATGATGAAGAAAATTAGCCATATTTCAAGAAATAGACTTATTGTAGGAACAGTAATTGCATCAATTGTTGGTCTCCAGTTGGGATCATTTGCAGTTGTAATTCAAACGGTTTTATCAGGGAGAACGGACCTGCCTTTCATGGCATTTACTGCGTTTATGCAACCAATACATTTAGCAATTGGTCTTGTTGAAGGTGTAATAACAGCTATGATTATTGCATATATACATGAGAATAGACCTGATCTGATCTATAATGGTTTCAGTTCAAATGAGAACATTCACAAAGAAAAGAAATCATACAGTAAAGTATTGAGAGGTTTAGCCATTGCAACTATAGTTATAGGTGTTCTATTGTCGCAGTTTGCATCATCGAGCCCAGATGGACTTGAATGGGCAATTGAAAATGTATCGGCAGAGGAAATGGAAGCTGGTCCATTTGACGACCTTCAAACATCATTTGCAATATTACCTGACTATGACTTTTCAAATGGTAGTGAACTTGGTCTTTCAAGCAGTCTTGGAACTGGAGTGTCTGGAATCGCTGGAAGTATAATAACCTTATTGTCCGTTATGGGAATTGGATTAGTCATAAGGAAAAGAACCACAAGAACATTAGGAGACAGTCCAACTTATGACAAAGCTAATAAATAGCCTGTTTAATATTTGTTACATAGAAGAACTTGCACGTCGTAATGTTTGGCTAAACAAGATTAATCCTTTGGTCAAATTTATTGTAACGATTGTATATATATTAAGTGTTACCTCCATATCTAAGTATGGATTGAATCAGGCAATACTATATCTTGTTTATCCGATGTTTATTTTAACAGCAGTAGATATACCATTAAACCCACTGCTTCAAAAAATGGTTGTTCCAATACTCATGGGCGCAAGTCTTGGAATTTTGAATCCGCTCCTTGATCATAATACGGTAAGAATAGCAAGTAGCGTTGTGATTTCAGCTGGTTGGGTTTCGTTCTTAGTCTTGTTGATTAAGTCAACGCTTTGCATCGTCGCAGCACTATTACTAATATCGACAACAACCATTGAGGACATTGCAGGAACACTTGAAATACTTAAGTTTCCTAAGCTCCTAACAATTCAATTTTTGCTGATGTTCAGATACATAACAGTTTTAGTTAATGAGTTTGAACGATCATTAACGGCATACCAGATGCGTTCTGGAGGCGAATTGAGTTTGAAGATAAATGTATGGGGATCGTTTATTGGTCAGATCTTCATTAGGACATCTGAACGGTCTGTTAGACTGTATGAGTCAATGAAACTTCGAGGCTTTAATGGCCGTTTTAATTTGGGCGGAGTAAACGGATTTGAAAGTGGGTCAGCAAAACGAATTGGGTTACGTGATGGACTGTATCTGACAGGGTGGGTTGCTGTCTTTGGCGTACTTCTCATTATAAGGTAAAGATGAGGTTAAAGTTATATGCAAGGTGTAATTAGACTAGAAAATGTGAAGTTCGGATACCAAAAATATGAAAATATATTTACGAATTTAAGTTTGGAAATAGAAGAAGGACAGACCATTGGACTTGTAGGTTCAAATGGTGCTGGAAAATCAACACTTTTAAAACTACTTGTTGGTTTAGAGACACATAATGAAGGTCAGATAATAATTTCCGGAATAGAATCGTCACATAAAAGTCTGAACAGAATTCGAAAAAAAGGTTGGCTATGCCTTTCAAGATGCAGACGCTCAACTCTTTATGACAACGGTTTATGAGGATGTTGCATTTGGACCAAGAAACCATGGATTATCTGAACTCGAGGTGGACGCAAAAGTTAAGTCAGTGCTTGAAACTGTTGAAGCGTATCACCTAAAAGACAAGCCACCATACAAGCTGTCTGGTGGTGAGAAAAGGGCTGTGACCTTGGCAACTGTCCTTTCTATGGACCCTGAAATAATAGTATTAGATGAGCCTACGACGGGACTTGATCCGCGAGGTAGAAGAAATCTGATGAATGTACTATGTAGGCTAAAACAAACAAAAGTCGTTGCGACTCACGACATGGAAATGGCTCTGGAAATATGCGATCGTGTCATTGTAATGCATGAGGGGAAAATTGCAGCGGATGGGAGCCCTGAAGCTGTGTTCAAAAATACAGAATTGCTTAAAAATTGTAGATTAGAGAAGCCTTATTCAATGAAGAATTGTCCGATTTGCGGTAGTTAATGAGGAGGAAAGTTAATGAAAGTACTTTATTATGATTGTTTTAGCGGTATTAGTGGAGATATGAACCTAGGTGCTTTGGTGGATTTGGGTGTTGATGAGAATTATCTTAAGACTGAATTATCAAAATTAAATATAGATGAGGAATTTGAGTTGGTGGTAAAGTCAGACATTAAGAATGGCATTAGTGGCATAAAGATAGATGTGCTAGTAAAAGGTGACCCTCGACGAGATGGACATGACCACCATCACGATCATGAACACAGCCACGACCATGAACATAGCCACGACCATGGACACAGTCACGACCATGACCACCATCATGCTCATGGACACAGCCATGATAATGGTCATCACCATCATCATGATAGAAATTTTAAAGTTATTCGTGAAATGATAGAGTCTAGTGACCTGTCTGAGAATGTAAAGAAACTCAGTACAAGTATTTTTTTATGAAGTGGCTGTTGCTGAAGCAAAAGTTCATGGAAAAACAGTAGATGAAGTGCACTTCCATGAAGTAGGAGCGGTAGATTCTATTGTAGATGTTGTAGGTGCCGCAATCTGTATTGATGCACTTAAAGTAGATAAAATAATGGCTTCTACAGTTCAACTGGGTGGTGGTTTTGTCATGTGTGATCATGGTAAGATTCCTGTACCAGCTCCTGCAACAACCGAAATTCTAAAAGGTGTTCCAGTTAAAACAGGTTTGGTTCAGTTTGAAACAACAACGCCAACAGGTGCTGCAATCCTTAAGGCGAATGTCATAGAATATACTGACCAACATAATCTCGTTATAGAAAAAACTGGGTATGGTTTAGGGACAAAAACGTTTGAAGTACCAAATGTGTTAAGAGTGTACTTGGGGGAAGTTTCAGAAACAATAGCCAAAGACACAGTAGAGTATACAACCGAATATGAGCAGTTAAAGAAAGCCAGTCAGTTCCTTATGGAGACTAATATCGATGATATGAGTTCAGAGCTTTATAGTTACGTTGAAGAAAAACTGTTCACTGCTGGAGCACTTGACGTGTATAAAACACCAATTATTATGAAAAAAGGACGTCCAGCTGTAAAACTAAGTATTTTGATTCGTGACAAAGATCGTGAAGAAATTCTAAATGTATTGTTTAAGGAGACAACTTCAGGTGGTGTTCGCGAGTATCCTGTCATGAAACATATGATGAAAAAACAGTATAGGAAAGTAGATACAAAGTTTGGTGTTATTCAAGTTAAGGATTTCTACCATAATGAGGAACGCATAAAAAAGCAAGCCAGAGTATGAGGACTGTGCTAAAGCAGCTAAGGAACATAAGGTAACAATTAAGGAAATTTATGATGCAGTTTGGGTCGCAGAAAATAGAGGATAAAGAATGAATAAAGTCACTAACACAGAAAAGTATCAGCTATTGATAGAGTCAGTGAAAAAGCTTGAAACTGCTGCAGTTGCGTTCTCAGGTGGTGTAGACAGCACTTTTCTAGCCTATGTTGCAAAAGATGCGCTCGGTGACAAGGCGCTTGCAATCACAGTAGATTCACCATATATTCCTAGATGGGAAATTGAAGAAGCAAAAGATTTGGCAAAAAAAATAGGTATAAGACATGAAATTATTAAGGTTGAAAGTGTAGATGATTCGATAATTGATAATCCTTCAGATCGCTGTTACCTATGTAAAAAGATAGTGTTTAAAGCAATTTTAGAAGTAGCGAATCGACTAGGATTTAAGTACGTAATGGACGGATCGAACTTTGATGACACAAAAGACTATCGGCCAGGTATGGTGGCATTAAAAGAGCTTGAAATTAAAAGTCCTCTTTTAGTTACTGAATGGACAAAAGCAGAAATTAGATTAGCGTCGAAGGAAGTCAATCTAGAAACACATGACAAGCCAGCCTACGCATGTTTATTGACTCGTATACCATACAATACAAGAATTTTAGAGTCAGAGTTAAGAAAAATTGAGCAGTCTGAAGTTTACATGATGTCCATAGGGTTTAGAGCGGTGAGAGTGCGCTGTCATGGTGATCTAGCTAGGATTGAAGTGGCACGTGACGATAGAAAAAAACTTTTTTAATGAAAATCTTTTAGATGAGATTTCCCAAAAACTAAAGAGTTTTGGATTCACATATGTAACTTTTGAAGCAGCAGGTTACAAGATGGGAAGCTTAAATCAGGATATTGGGAAGTAATTGATATAAACTGGATATTGAGGTGAACAAATGGACTTAAAATCATTAGAACAGCTGTTAAGTGATGTGAAAAGTGACAGACTTGAAATTTCAGAGGCATTGAAGCAACTTGAAAATCTCCCTTTCTCTGATCTGGGATTCGCTAAGATAGATAATCACAGAGAAATTCGTGTTGGATATCCTGAAGTGATTTATGGTGAAGGTAAAACAGTAGAACATGTAACGAAAATAGTAAGTCATATGTGTGAACGTGGGGACAATGTTTTAGTTACTAGATGTAGTGAGGAAATGGCAAAAGGTGTGTTAGAAGTGTGTCCAGAAGCTCATTACAATTCTCATGGCAGAACAATATCGGTAGTAAATACTGAGCAAGAATCTTCTGAAGATTATATTGCCATTGTTGCCGCTGGAACATCTGATTTACCTGTTGTTGAAGAGGCTTATGAAACTGCTAAGATACTAGGCAACAAAGTGGTCAAGGTGACGGATGTTGGAGTGGCAGGAATTCATAGACTTTTTGCAAATCTGGAAGTGATTCGTGGTGCAAAGGTAGTTATTGTAGCCGCTGGAATGGAAGGTGCCTTAGCCAGTGTTCTTGGTGGCCTTGTAAATAAACCAATAATTGCAGTTCCAACAAGCGTAGGATATGGTGCTAACTTCGGTGGCTTGGCTGCTCTCTTATCAATGTTAAACAGCTGTGCAAGTGGTGTGAGTGTTGTGAATATTGATAACGGATTTGGTGCTGCTTATAATGCTAGTATGATTAACAAACTATAAGAAGTATGTTAAAAACGCTAAGAATAAAAAAAAAATAAGTATATATGTTAAGTAGCAAAAGAGTACTGGTTCATTATGGTGAAATGATCTAGTACTCTTTTTGTATTTTTGAGTTTGATAGCTTAATCTATATCGGTTTCTAAGTTTTGTCTGTATATGTAGAAATGATGTCTTTTGTACATATTACTTTTGCGAATCTCTTATTCCAAATGTTGTTATGGTGTTGAATTATCTCTTTTGCCTTCAGTATGTTGGAATCAAAAGTTGTGTGTGCATCTGAAGCGACCGTTGACTTGTATCCCATACTATAAGCGCGACGCAGTGTTGTGTCTAGACAAAACTCAGTTTGCATACCTGCTACGATTAAGTTAGAAACCTGTAGGGATTGAAGTGTTTCATGAAGTTTGGTGTCTAGGAATCCATCCCAAGATGTTTTTTCAATTATTTTGATGACGGAAGAGGATAATGCCATATTGGTTTTGTTGATTGTATCAATATATGTTTCAAATTTGGTTTCCTTTCGGGAAACACTATCATGAATTTCCCACGACGTTTTTTCCACGAGAAAATAGTCCGTCTTCTTCGGTATGTTGAATATAAATTATTGGAAGTTTGTGGTTCATAGAGAGGCTTATTAGTTGTCCAATGTTTTCGATTACGCAGTCACTACTATATAAACCGTCAATCTGGAATAAGGCTTTTTTGAACATCAATTATGAGTAGGCATGTATTTGGTATGACCATTATTCTACACTCCTTACATTTCGTAAAAACTTGAAGTCCCAATGACAAGGACGGTACTATTATGATCAATGAAGCCTTTGCTTTTAGCATGTGGTATTGCTGCAAATCCAGCTACCGCAGCACTTTCTAGTAAAAGCCCACTTTTTGCGAGTGTGTCCTTCATTTCGAGAACGTCCTTAGGTGTGACAGTCACAGCACCGCCCTTTGAGTCGCTAACTGCTCTAACCGATTGGTAGGTTACTGAATCCCCCCCAATAGATGGTGCATGGTTGTATGCGCCATTAAAAGTACCGCTATAATCTGAGCCACTAAGGACATTAACTAATCTATTAATCGGTTCTACAGCGAGAAGTTTTGGAACTTTTGCTATTTTTCCTTCGGTCAATAGATCTAGAAAACCTTCATAAATCCCCCAAAGAAGATCCCCGCGGGAAACTGGAACAAATATAACATCAGGAAGTTTGTGCTGAAATTGAGAGAAAAGTTCATAGGCGATTTCTTTATAGCCTTGCACACCTATTATATGACTTCCTACAGGTGGGATAGTGAAATTAGTAGCGGCTAGCCAGTTATGCTCTAGTGCGTATTCTCTCACAGTATCCCATCGTTGTTCAGAGGTTTCTGTTAAGATAAGTTTGGCTCCAGTGGCTTCTATGAGTGTTTTTAACCGTGGGTGAATGTCTCTTGTTGCAGTGATTATACATTTCACTCCCAACTGTGCGGCGTAAACAGCTATAGAAACGCCTGCGTTTCCACTTGAGCTGCTATTACGCCTGCTTTAGAGAGTGACTTCGCTCTTAGAACAGTATTTTTACTCATTCTGTCCTTATGTGACCCTGTTGGGTTATGATACTCGCATTTCATGTGAAGTGACATGAGGTTGAAGTCATTTGCAAGAGTGTCGAGTTGTGTAACGGGTGTATTACCTTCACCTAAAAATTTTTTTTGTTGGGATAAGGGAGTTTTTGAAAAACACTTGTTTCTGTAGAATATTCAAGTGTTAAACTAGATGGCTTACCAGTGGCTCTACATACTGGACAACCTTCATAGTACTCATCCAAATCGTGATTAAAAGCGAGTTGGTGTCCACATTTTATACAAATCAGTCCCTGTATTTTTTTTCATTTATCATAAGCTATCTCCTTTTGTTTGTTTGATGATTATCTAATTCTATGATAATTTATGGTTAATGATTTGTATAACGAATAGAAATGATAACTACAATCTATTTTACCTATATACAAACTACAGAGCTTCTAATGTGAAAAGAGGTGGTATATATGAATATTGAGTATTTTAAAACATTTGTGAACTTGGCACAGACTAAAAATTTTTCAACAACTGCAGAAAACCTACACGTTGCTCAGTCCACTGTTTCTAATCGAATTAAGGAATTGGAGCAGTATTATGGAGAATCGTTATTTATTAGAACAAATAAATGGGTAGAAATGACATCTTCAGGTTCAAAGTTATTGCCACAAGTAATGAGGATTATTGAGATCGAAAGACAAGCCAAAGAGGGGATAAAAAAGCATAAAGTATAAAAGTAGTATTCGTATTGGAACACCACATGCTGCGTACAGGGGCTTTATAAAAGATGGTATAAAAGAAATGATGCATACATATCGAGAGGTATCTTATAAAGTTATTATAAGCCACACCCGCGAACTGCTAGAGATGTTGTCAGACGGATTGGTGGATGTCGTGTTTGCATCATATTTACCGAAAAAAAACCTTGCGATTCGAATCATTGCAGAAATTAAGGAACCCATTGTATTAGTCGCAAGAAAAGAGTCCAATGAAAGTGACAAATCAATACATATCAGCGATCTATGTAAGCTTAATATACTTCAATCCGATTTGGGCGAAGCATTCGAGAACTGGGTGAAAGATCAGACGGATACAACTTTAGAGTATGCACTATCTATAGACCAGATAAACGAAGTTATTGATTATGTCATCAATGGATTTGGTTTTGCATTTGTACCTGAATCTGTTGCAAGAGCATACGTTCGTGAGAAAAAGATTTCTATTGTGAATATTGATGGGTTTCAAACCTATTATCAAAAGCACTATCTAGTTGTGAAAGACTCAGAGGGTGAAACGAAAGCTTTAGAACCATATTTGGAGGTCTTAAGACAAAAAATTAATGTTGGTAAGAATAGTGTTGGTAAGAATGATGCAGGTAAGATAGAGGTTTAAGTTATAGAAAATCAAAGTAGTATTCCAATCAAGTAGTATTCTAATCAATTAGAAAGGGAAGTGCTCCATTTGGAGTGCTTCCCTTTTTGATATTTCAAAGCTGTTGTTATTGACCAAAGACAGCAGAAACTTGTTCCATTTTCTCAATAATAGGTAAGTTGTATGGGCAACGATTTAGGCATTTCCCACATTTAATACAGGCACTTGCTTTGACAGCTTGTTTTGAATAGTATGTTTCAGCATAACCAACCATCTTATATCTTGTGTAGTATCCTTCTGCAATGAACATTGCGGGAATATTAATACCAACTTCACAAGGTGCGCAGTATCCGCAGCGCCTACAAAAGTTACCATGTAATTCTTTAATAATAGAGTCGACTTCCTCTTGCTCCTCTATGGTTAACGCATAGTTTCCAGTTGCAACCGATGCGTTTTTTTTGTACTTCTTCCGGTTTTTCCATACCTGGAATAACTGCAGAAACACAGTTGTTCTTTAAAATGTATTTAATACTAAGTGCACCATTTTGTATAGCACCACCAGCAATTGGTTTCATGCAAATAACGCCAATGTTTCTGGCATGCGCTTTCTTAAACAGTTCTTCCGCTTGGCTTTCTACAATGTTATAAGGGAATTGAAGTGTTTCAAAGGGCATAGTATCAATGACTTCCATCATAAAATCAGCACTATGCGCAGTGATACCAATATGACCAATTTTTCCAGCTTCTTTAGCTTCGAGTAAAGCACGGTATGCACCTTGATCACTCATAACATGATTATAGTCATTCATATCTTTAACAAGATGAAGCTGATAAAGATCAATGTAGTTTGTTTGAAGATCTTTAAGTGATGTTTCAACTTCTTCCTTCATAGCGTCATAATCTTTCACCATGGATTTTGTTGCTAGAATAAATTTATCTCTTCTGCCCTTTAGTGCGTTACCCAGAAAGTCTTCACTAACTGTGTAGCCCCGGGCTGTATCAATAAAATTCACTCCGACTTTTTCAAGTTCATCAACAATTTCGATGACTTTTTCTTGATTGACTCTTTGGATTGGAATGCCACCAAAACCAACACATACAATTTCTAGACCTGTTTTTCCTAGAATTCTTTTTTCCATAAACACACTCCTCGCATAAACATAAATAGTATAGCATACTTTTGATGTATATGATGCAAGGGGTACTTTTATGTTTTAGGATACCTATTTACTCATACCTTTACCAAGAACTTCAATGTAGGCTCTACCAGCGTCTTTTCTAAACTCAGGAGTTGGGTTTGTAACCATTGGGTCACCATTTATTTCAAGTACAGCATACCCTATAAGGTTAGAGTAGAACATTCGAGAAAGTGCTTTAACATTATAGTCCTCAACTATGCCTTTTTCTTGGAGTATAGTCAATTTATCTTCAAGCATCGCTAAATAAGGTGCTACTATCCTTTCAAAGTACAGGCTACCAAGTGTTTTATCTGTCAGAAATTCAGGGAGTAAGGCCCTGAGCACTTCACGATCTTTTATTAGAGTGTGCCCGTCGTTGGTTGCACTTTGGGTATAAAGGTTTGTAATAAATGTTTCAAGGTTATCTACGTCGGTGCTGACGTCCCAGTTTCTTTTAACTGTGACATATCGTTCTGCAATGCTCATTAATATATCATCTTTGTTTTTGAAATAATTGTAGAGGGTGCCTTCTGCCATGTCAGCCCTAGCAGCAATTTCTTTAGTGGTTGCATTTTTAAAGCCTTTTTCAGTAATTATTTCTATGGCTGCATCCATTATTTCTCCTCGGACACGTTCAATTCTTTTAGCTTTTCTATCAGTCATTTTTGTCATGTGATTTTCTCCTCAAAATATGAGTCTGAACTCATTATGTGTAAATTATATCTCGAAAGGTTGAAAAATCAACGAAGAATAATTTAAAAAATATTTCGTGAATCTATTGACTTTTCACAAAAATGAGCGTAGACTCAAATTATGAGGACAAGCTCAACTTTGGAACATGCAAATTTATATAAACCGTGGAGGTGTAGGTATGAAAAAGAATTATAACTTTGACGTTGAAAACACGCCTGAAATTTTAGAAGTAGGTGGAAAGGCTGAATCACTCATTAAATTAACAAAAGGTGGTTTTAATGTCCCAGAAGGATCAGTACTAACTGTAGAGTTCTTCAATGAGTGGATAGTTGAGTTAATGAAAAAAATAGAAGACAAGTTTTCAATGGATTCCATGTGGAATGATCCAGAACAGTTTAAGACAATTGCTAATCAACTTAAAGAAGATGCGAAATACCTCATCTGCACAGAAAATCAAAAATCGATCGTCTATGCAATATTGAAATCGCATGGAGAGAATAACAGATATGCTGTAAGGTCATCTTCTCCTGAAGAAGACTTGTCTGGTGCGTCATTCGCTGGTGGGTATGAGACAGTTCTTGGTGTAACAAAGGACAATATGTTTAATGCAATCAAAACAGCTTTTATCTCCTGTTTAGATGAACGTGTATTTTATTACAAGCATCAGAATGGATTTGACACATCTACACTTAGAATAGCTGTAATTATTCAGAAGCAAATAGCCTCAGAGGCATCGGGTGTGGGATTCTCACTTAATCCATTAAACAACTGCTTTGACGAAGTGGTTATTAATGCAAACTCAGGTCTAGGCGAAAGTGTTGTATCTGGAATGGTGACACCAGATGAGTTTGTTGTTAACAAGAATTCAAGCACGATTATTGAGAAGAGTATTGGATCTAAAGAGCAGGCCATTATTTTAGATGACAAAGATGGTACTAAAATAGTTGAAGGATTAAAAAATGAGTTTTCTGTAACAGATCAACAAGTTGTTGCATTAACAAAACTTATTACTGAAGTAGAAGCTTACTATGGATTCCCAGTAGATATCGAATGGGCATTTTCAGATGGAAAACTGTATCTTTTACAGTCACGTCCAATCACAACTTACATTCCACTTCCAGAAGAAATGCAGACAAGTTCTGATGAAAACCCAATACTGTATATGGATGTAAGTTTAATTAAACAAGGAATTACAACACCACTTACAGTTCTTGGTGGAGACTGTATTGGCATTACACAGTCATTTATGTTTGAGGAAATGATGGGTAAAGACGTCATGTCAGATATAAAAGGCGGTATGGCAACAACACGTGGTGGAAGAATGTATATGAATGTATCGTCTAGTGCTAAGTTCCAAGGTGCACAAAGATTTATTAACACTTGGAAAATGGTCGATGCTTCAACGGTAGACCTTCTTAATAGTGTAGACCTAGATTCATACTTGCCATCTAAGCTTCCTAATGCAATGAAAGGGGCTATGTGGGGCACTATAAAAAATAACATTGGTGTTATATTCCCAATACGTCGTGCTATGAAAGATCCAGAAGCCTATAAAGAGTGGTACCAGACATATGAAGACAATTTTGTTGCTTTCCTAGACCGAGTGGTTGAAGAGGATCACTCTTTACTAGATGCACCAAATGTCATATTAGAGGAGTATATGGATCTGTTAAGTAAAATGCTTCCAATGACATATGCAGCTGAAATTTCTCGTAATGGTATAAGCAAGTTACTTGATAAGTCCTTTGAAGATGGTCATGAAAAAATGCAGTATCTTGAACGGTCATTGCCAGACAATGTAACAATTGACATGGGTATGGCTATGTTTCAGCTGTCGCAAATGTCTGAGATTAAGAATAATGATTATGCTGGATTTAGTAAAGTCCTAAAAAGTAATAGTTTCAGTGCTAAGTTTGAGCAAAAATGGACTGAGTATTTGAAGACATTTGGCTGCAGGACAAGTAATGAACTAGATGTTGGTGTTCCAAGAATGTATGAAAACATTAAAGAGCTGTTTGATCAGATAAAAGGTATGTCAGAAATTGATGAATCCTTTAATCCGAAAAGTATTTACATGAAGTCTCAAACTCAAAGAACAGAGACTTATGAAGAGGTACTACACACATTACCAGCTGGTTCACGTAAGAAACTAGATAAGCTTTATAATACACTTGTTAAACTAGGTGGTAAGCGTGAAGCGTTAAAGTACTGGTATGTGAGGAGTTTAACAACTATTAGAGAAATCATTATAAAAAAAAGCCGATGACTTGGTTAGCCGAAATATTCTTGATAGTGCTGAAGATATTTTCTGGCTTCATATTGAGCAGGCTCACCAAGCACAGAAGTCGACAAGAGAACAAGTTAACACGTGGATTATAGAGAATAAGAACTATTATGATCAACTAGACCAAGTGCATCAATTTCCAAAGCTGATTGACTCAAGAGGTAGAATTCTTACGCTTCCGAAGGTAGAAGCGAAGGATGGTGAACTTGTTGGTCAACCAATCTCGCCTGGTATTGTAACTGGTCGTGTTAAAGTGCTGAAGACTCCAGATGAGAAACCACTTTTACCTGGAGAAATTATGGTTACCCGTGCAACAGATCCAGGCTGGACACCACTGTTTATAAATGCTTCAGCCATACTGCTTGAAGTTGGAGGTTTACTACAACACGGTGCACTAGTGGCGCGTGAATACGGGAAACCGTGTGTGGCTGGCATTGACGATATTATGAACGCCCTTGAAGACGGACAGCTTGTTGAGGTAGATGCAACGCGTGGCGTTGTTAGAATACTGGAGGAGCAAAATGAAACGAGCGCTTGATTTTAGGAATGAAAAAAATTGGTTCTCTCATTCTGAAGTTGGCGGTTCCATCATTTCTAGGCATTGTGATCAATCTCTTGTATGGTTTCGTAGATGGAATTTTTATAGGAAGAGGTGTTGGAACAAGTGCATTAGGCGGCGTGACAGTTGTTTTTCCACTTACGTTAATTGTAATATCATTTGCTTCATTAATTGGTGAAGGGTTGGCATCGGTCGTGGCACGGCGAGTTGCTAAAGGTGACAAGAAATATGCAATTGAATCGATCAGAACGGGTCATTCAGCAGCCCTCATATTGTCAGTTGTACTTATTATAGTAAGTGTTGTCAATTTGAACGAATTAATAACTTTATTAGGTGCAACAAGCTCAATACTTGATTATGGAAAAAATTATTATAGGGCACTATTATGGGGTTTACCGTTTATGTCTTTAAGTTTGGTGTATTTTCATCAACTTAACGCTCAAGGTGAAGCCAAACTAGCTATGAAGGCCATGGCAGTAAGCACGTTAATGAATATTGTACTCGACTACTTGGCTATTTACGTTTTGAATTTAGGCGTTGCTGGTGCTGCTTACGCGACAGTCATTTCTCAAGTTACATGGTATGGATATATGCATGTTCACGCTATTAAGGATGAAAATTTGCTGACGGTTAATAGCTCATTAAGCTCTAAAATACAGTTTTCCAAACTCCGTGAGATTGCAGTGTTAGGTGTTGGATCGTTTATAAGACAAATTGGAGTCAGTATTGCAATGATTCTTATAAACACTATGGCGAGTCAGTATGGCAGTTCGACACATATTGTTGCATTTGGCGCGACTCAAAGGATTTTCAGACTCATGATTGCACCTGTGTCAGCAATTAGTATGGCGTTTAAGCGATTGTTGGTCAAAACTTCGGATTTAGGGAGTTTGGTAGAATAAAGGCAACAGTTCGTACATCCATTAGATGGAGTTTTGGCATAGGGTTGATTTTACTCGGAGCAATTGTGCTTTTAAAGGAACCATTTGGAAGATTGTTTGGGCTTAGTGCCTCTGAGCAACAAGTATTTTATGGAGTCCTTCTTATGACAATGTGTCTATTTCCCTTGTATGGTATACATCATTTAGCAGTTGCTTATTTTACTGCAGTTGGAAAACCGAAGCAAGCCGTGAGCTTAAATCTACTAAAACAGGTTATTCTGCTTATTCCACTTGTTCTAATCCTTCCTAGAACATTTGGTGTGTTAGGATTGTTTGCAGCTATCCCTTTGGCAGATGCGGTCAGTATAGGATTCGCACTTGTTATGATGAAACGTGATTTGGATAGTATGAATCACGCGGATAATAAGGTATTTGGGGTATAAATGAAGTTGTAGCGCTGGATTGACATATAGGTCCAGCGCTTTTTTATATTTAATAATAAACTGTGAAACATTGGAGCCTTTTTTTTGCCTAAACATAGTTTTTCACTTAGATTTCATTTCAAAAGAGTACAATTTAGTGAGATACTATTATAAAGGGGGAATTCTAATGAATTTAAAGGTACTTATTGCAGATGACGACTCTGCTCTTAGAAATCTGATGTGTGACATTCTTAAAAAACAAGGTTATGATCCCATTGCTGCTGCAGATGGAGATGAAGCTATAGATAAGTTTTATGAAACAAGTGATATAAGTCTCGTTATTCTTGATGTTATGATGCCAGGCTGTAACGGTTTTGAAGTGCTAAAGGAAATTCGTGAAACGTCTGAAGTGCCCGTTCTAATGCTCACTGCTTTAGGAGACGAAAAAAAATGAAATTACTGGGCTTGCGGATGGTGCCAACGACTATATTGCAAAACCATTTAGTTACCCAATTTTAACAGCACGTATTGAAGCCCTTCTTAGAAAAACGAAGAAAGAAAAAATCTGCGGACATTAGTATTGGTGATTTAGAGTTGAAAAGGTCTTCACACATGGTACGTGTTAAAGGGAATGAACTTCAATTAAATAATAAGGAGTATCAGTTGCTGGAACTTCTTGTAACGAATAAAGGAATTGTCATGGAACGCGGAAAAATACTCGATACCATTTGGGGCTATGACTATGAAGGTGATGACAAGACAATTAATACTCACATTAAAATGCTTCGTTCAAAACTTGGGTCCTGTGCCAATTATATTAAGACGATAAAGGGAACAGGCTATATGTTTGAAGGAAAGTAGGATGGTGAAAGCATGAAAAAAAGTCAAAGGATTCAAAACGATCCGTATGAAATTGTTTTCTGTGTTTTTCCTGTCAATTGTTTCATTAATTGCCACAGGAATACTACTTAACATCCTGTTTTTGGAGTCTTTTTATATATCGAGAAACAAGTCATTTTTTATTGAAACAACAGAAGAGGTTTCCGAACTATATCACACAAACGAAAAAACAGGTAGAGCCTATAATCGAGAATATTGGTAAACATAAGAACATTAATATAGAAATTGTAGACGCTAAAGCGAAAATAATTTACAGCTCTATTGCAAAGAATCAAAGTGGTGAGAATCTTCCGAATGAAATTACTCAAGTTTTTAATGACAACAGGTTAGATATTATTAAATCTTACATTTATATAACTGTTTCAAATGACAAACATGAAGAAAGTAGCAGGACATTGGTCTTCATGCAGACGCTTTCGAAAGACAGGTTTATTGTTATATCAAAGCAGTTAAGTGGAATTACTGAGAGTGTAATAATTATGAACCAGTTCGCTCTTTTATCAGGAAGCGTTATTATACTTGTGGGAGGCATATTGACTCTTATTATATCGAGTCGTGCAACAAAGCCAATACTCGAAATGAGTGAAACGGCTGAGAAAATATCAAATTTGGATTTTGACAATTCAATTGACGTCCAATCAGAAGATGAAATAGGTGTTTTGGCAAACAGTATTAACTCAATTTCAAATAAACTTAGTCGAAGTATAGAAGATCTAAAAACAGACATTGAACGCAGAAAAAGACTTGTACGAGATATTTCACATGAGCTTAAAACACCGATTGGTGTCATTAAAGGGTACTCGGAAGGCATAAAGTTTGGAGTTGCAGATAGTCCTGAAATGATGAATAAGTATATGGACACCATAGTTGATGAATGTAACCGTATGGATGATATGGTTAAAGAGATGATAGAGCTTTCAAGTTATGAATACGCACAGAAAAAGCTAGAAGTAACGCAAATTGGTGTCAGTTCTTTGATAGATACAATTTCAGAAAGGTTTGAACCAATACTTAGAGAAGGTCAAATATCATTTTCAACATCAGCATCTGGTGTAGAATCATTCAGCGGTGATTTTCATCTAATCGCACGGGCGGTATCGAATTTTATGACCAATGCAGTCAAATATGTAGATAAGAACAAAAGAGTTGGATTTAACGTGTATTCTGACTCAGAATCAGTATATTTAAGTGTATATAACAGTGGAAACTGTATTGCGGAGGATGAATTAGAGAAAGTATGGGACATTTTTTATAAGATAGATGAAACAAGAACAAGGACTTCAAAATCTGGAAGCGGTCTTGGGTTATCAATAGTTAAGCAGGTTGCAAACCTCCATACTGGAGATGCATTTGCAGAAAATGTGGATGACGGCGTAAATTTTATTTTAAAAATACCTAGAAATTTCACTTAGTTTTTATTTTGCTCTACTACAATACACATATACCCAGCTGGTACACGTGATTAAAAAGTAGGCCTGACACCAATAAGGTCGGGTTGGCAAACTATAAACTTCAGAAATTGAAAGGAGACTAATTATGAATGGTAAATTTAGAACTCAAATTGTAAGTGGAATGTTGGTGTTGGCTTTAGCACTTAGTGGCTGTTCTGGAACGTACGCACTAAAAGGATCAGAGGTAAAGGGTAATTCATCAAATACTCAAGAGCAGTCAAAGCAGAAAGAGGACAAAGGTCAAGGTGGAAAATATTCCATTGAACAAGCAATGAGTGATAGAGCACAGTTAACGACAATTGCATATTCAGGACTGGCATTTATTACAGGTAACTCTGGAGCAGACAGTTTCATGCCACCAGGAAAAGTTGCAGATTTCTTTGGTTTCCAGTATATGAGAGATGTCGATGTAGCAGGTTACGGTCATAATACGCAGTTTCTAACACGAGTGGCAAATAACATATTATACGTTTTGAACGACGAGCAGAAAGCTTTGTTAGTGAACCTTGCATCTGAGCAAGCAGATCTATACACGAGTTTTGCATACAATAGATTTCCTATGATGGATGCATTTAGATCAAGTCTTGAAGGTGACATACCAGAAGGATCAGAAGGACTAAACATTGAAAATGTTGGCGATTATGCAGCTGAACTATATGAAATCGATGCTGACCTAAGTTATGAAAGAGCGGTTGTGCTTGGCTACATTATTAACTCATTTACAGACGGTCAGCTAGAATATCTTGATCAAATGGAGTTTGCAAACTTTAATACATGGCCTGATGTAGAAGAAGACGATGAACTGAAACAGTCTATGACTCATACTGAATTTGTAGCAGTTATGACATATGCAAGTGAACTGTTCTCATGGTACAAAGGAAGCATTGAAGCTGATGTGTACTTCTGTCCAGAACGTCACGGGACATACTTTGGTGGGTTCTTCTTAAAAGATTACTTGGCAATGAATGACCCTGACTACTTCATTAGTACTTCAGTTACGGGCAATAAAGGTGAAATGTTCTTAGATATTTTAAATGATGATCAGCGTGTTCTGATTGAAAGCATAACAGATGAGCAAGAAGACGCGTTAGTAGAAATTGCTGAAATTAGAACCTTGGTTTCGACTGAGCTAAGAAAAGCACAAACAGGTGAAACAATAGACAAAGAACTAGTTTACAATCTAATTAAGAGATATGGTGAACTTGATGGCGAAATTTCAGCATTATATGCTCAAAGATTTACAGAAGTGAATGCAACTTTAACCGATGAACAAATGCAAGAACTTGTTGAACTCAGAGATTTGGACGTTGACCTTGGTGATAACGGGTATATGTTCTCTGCACCTGTCACGTTGCCTGTACTTCCAGCCACTGATTATCTATTTGGAGTTGGTGATGTTCCAGAAGACGCTGCAAAATATGAAGTACCTCAAACTTTCATAGATGCATCAAATGGCAGTAATAACCGTGGTGGTAATAAGAAGCCAGAAGGTGAAGAGGGCAACCGTCCTCCAAAACCAGAAGGTGAAGAAAAATCCAATGACGCGGACTAATATTACTCTTTAAACAATGAGTTGTAATCATGAATTAAATGAGACTGGTCACTGTATCCTAACTCTAGGGCAACAGCTGACCAGTTTATTTTATTTCCTTTTTCCCTATAGGTTTTGACCTCTTGCAACCTGAACATACGAATAATCCATTTAGGATTAACACCAACATACTGGTTAAAAAGTCTTTGAAGGGTTCGAACACTAATATGAGAATATGTTGCAATTTGCTCCACAGTTGTGATATGGCTATTGTCTCTTATTTGTCTGACTAAATCATTTACCAGCCTAATTTTTTCTGAGACTCGTTTACTTGACACTGAGGAATTTTTATTTAAGTAAAGCGTGTGTTGTAGTAAAAACTCTAAGTCGGTCTCAAATGCATGAATGTTGTCTAGTAAAGAGTTTTTCATATCAAGACTCTGGGGCTGATACATATCAAAAGCATCACTAAATTTAAGCTTCTGATTAGTGAAATGAGAAGCAGGTGTTTCAGTGAAATAAGATAACCCTCCAATATGGAACTTTGCGCCTAAAATCCATCCTTTTCCCATTAACTTAACTGTAAAAAGTTTCTTAACAACACCCTCAACATATGTATTAACTTCGTTTTCTGTATTGTATTTTACAATTGAAACATGAGGGTTGGGTATGATCTGCTGAGTAAAGTAAGTATCTTTTGGCAAATCATATTCTACTGACCAGAATCGCTCAATATAAGGCTTTAAACATGTTTTAGGCTCAGTCGTATTGAATTCTGTATGTTTATTAAGGTCATCAAGCTTTATTATAGCTTTTAAATACTCTGATCCCATAATACACTCCCTAAAATTGTCGTGTTTTTACAATACACTATTATTATAACAATGTATGATAATCCTATAAACACTGAATGTTAAAGGAGGAAGCACATGGTAGAAAATCAGTTTTGCAAACAAGACCAATTGAGGCTAACATATGAATTCTATATTAATTCAAACAAAGAGGTGGTTTGGAATATAATAACCTCAAAAGATGGTACTGAGAAAATATTTTATGGTGCACATATTGAAAGTGATTTTAATATCGGAAGTAAAGTCTCTTATGTTGGACCAGGGCGTGATGGTGAAAAGACACTGCATATATTCGGTGAAGTCATAGCGTATGAACGGTTTAAACAGTTCAAGATGACATCTAACGTCGGACAGGTATATAAAGAGGATAATGTGAAGTATGAGTCAGTTATAGAGTATTTGATTGAAGAATACCCTTCTTATGTTAAGCTAAAAGTGACGCACGAAGGATGGGACGAAAACGATCCTTCTTATGAGAATACAAAATCCAACTGGTGGTTGATGTTATCAAGTATAAAATCTCTTGCAGAGACGGGACAACCAATACATGTTGGAACCCATGAGTAGTTGGAAATTTAAAATGAAGAAAGATGCACCCATTCACAAGAATGTGGTGCATTTTTTACTTAAATTGGGTATGATTAATGATATGATATAATTAGAAAGTTATGGAAAAACATAGCTGGATTATGAGACCTAATGGGTGTATTTATTATAAAGAGGTGACAACATGATGTGGATCATTAGCGTTGCGATTGTACTTTTTCTCAGCATACGCACTTTAACACTTTCAGACACTGTCAGAAAACATGAACGATGGATAAAAAAGTTAAATAAGGAAATCAAACTTTTAAGGGAATTGATGGAAGAATCAGTTGTAGAGTCTAGTATTGAGGATTCAAATAAAACTATAGCGGAAGAGTCTACAATAAATGAGTCTACTTCGAATCAAGTGACAACAAATCAAGCTGAAAAGAACGAAACTGAAGCAGATATGGATGTTACTAAAGCAGGTCGGAGTTCAAATATTGATTCAACATCGGACTTAATTTCAGCGTCTGTATCGTCTAAGTCTTCTACAACAAAGACAGATAAAACGGTTAGGCAAAGCAAAAGGAAGCCAAAAGCTCCGATGTTTGATATGTCTAAAATCACTATCGAATCTATTATTAGTAAACTTGGAATAGGTCTCGTTCTTGTTGGACTAGGCTTCCTGTTTAAATATGCATATGACAGAGGAATGATCACAGAGCAGTTAACTGTGATTATTGGCTACATAATTGGATTGATTCTTTACTCTTTAGGATACTTTGTAAAGCGAAAGAATCGAGAGCTTTTAAGTCAAGTCCTGGTAGGTGGTAGCATTGCAGCGTTTTACATTACAACATATGCTGCACATTTAGCATATGGTATGCTTGGTCAAGGTCTTGCATTTGGAATTCTTTGTATTATAACAGTTTGGGCATTTTTAAGTTCAGTTTACTTAAAAGCGCAGTCAGTATCGGTCGTTGCAGTTATTGGCGGACTTATAGTGCCATTTGTAACGAAACTTGATTTTATTGGTCTTAGTGGCATTGGTATATACATTGGGCTCGTTTCTCTAGGGGCAATGACAATTCACTTCTTCCATAGATGGCGAATTTTACAAATTTCTACAATTGTGAGTGTATATGTATCAATATACTTGATGGCGTCTCAACATAGTATGAGTTCTTCCGAATCATTCCTGCTTTTTGGATTAATCATGTATCTGTTAATAGTACAATCAGTTCCAGATGTACTAAATTTCCTTGGTGGCAGAATAGAACAGAAGGACAACGACATTTCAATTTTTGTACTTGGTAGTGTTCCGGTTGTTTCAGTTGCATTTACTGAGTATTTTGAGCTTGCAACTTCGGGTGTCCAAGCGATTGTTTTTGGTCTCACGGCCATTCTATATGGTGCAATTTTCTTAATGTCAGAGCGAAAAGGTTTAGTTGGGAATACGAAAATAGTGTTAGCATCTCTTTCTGGATTGTTTGCAGCGTATTCAGTAATCTTGTATTTTGATGGAGTAACCAGACCTGTTATTGTCCTTTCAATTGGCTTGCTATTCTATTATGGCAATACAAAAATTGGCACTAAATTCTTACCATGGATAGGTCATGCAATATCAGTTATTGGCCTAGGTCTAGGTTTCAATGAGGTAATTTTAGCATTTGATTCTGGTGCCGTGTTTGGAGATTATTTCGGACATAGTCTTGCAGTTGTGATACTTGTAATAGGTGCAATTCTTCAGCAAGGGATTTCGAAAAAGATCGCAGGGTCAATTGCACTGCAAATATATGGGTTTGCAGTTATAGAACTATTTATTAAGTATGAGTTACCAAAAGACTATTTTGTGCTTGGTTCAATGTTTGCCTTTGGCCTTTGGATGATTGCACTTCAAGTAATCAAGGAAAAATTACAAATAATTCCGAGATATGGTCTCGAAATATATTCACTCCTTATGCTTTTGTCAAAAGTATTACTAGCATTTGTATCTGTAATTGAGTTTGAAATAGAAGGTAGTGAGTCTATTGCTGTTGTTGTTGTGGCCTTAATCATATATGGGTTAGCTCAGTTTAGATATATAGATGATAAATCCAGAGGTGTATTTAAGGCTGTTGCAGTTGCAACTTTAATACTCACTGCTGTTGTTGATATATGGATTTTCACCGACTTTATTCAGTACGGCGTTGTAGTGGCAGGGATTATTGTACTTCTTTACAAGCTCATAGATAAAGACAAAGGAAAAGTTTCTGAACTTGCTAAAAATGTGGCTTCGTATGTATGGTTTGTCCTTGTACTCATATCTAGTTGGATTGGATTAGATTCTGACTTATTTAGCATTATGGTTTTACTCGTCTCAATAGGGCAACTGGTAATATTCTATAAACTGCTAAGCTCAATGAAACACGATATTCAGATAGAGTTTATTGGCTATAGTCTCGTATTCTTTATTGTTAGTTACAGTGCATTGATTGGGCTAAATAATGCTGATGGATCTATCACCTTGACTTGGGCTGCGTATTCTGTGGTTCGATTGGCATATCATATGATGAAAGGTCAAAAGCAAATGGCTTTTTATGCTCTTGGACTTATCGTCTTCGTTGTTGGAAAATACATTGTTGTTGATATAAGTACTGTTAGTGTTATCTGGAAAGTCGTTACTTCAATGGTCTTTGGTGTTGCACTTCTACTACTGAGTTATATGATACAGCCATTAATTGATCGATTTAACAAAGAGTAAATTTACTTAAAATTTGAGGGGGCAGATATGAAAGCAGTTACTTGGAATGAATACGGTCCACCAGAAGTGCTAAAATTGAAAGACGTCCCAAAACCAATTCCCAAAGAGGATGAGGTCCTAATAAAAATACACGCATCAACTGTAACTTTAGGTGATTGTGAAATACGCTCAAATCAATTTGTAATGCTATATAGAATTATGCTACGGCTATATTTTGGTATTATTCGTCCAAGGGAATCCATACTAGGTCAGGAGTTAGCAGGAGAAGTTGTTGAAATTGGTAGTAATGTATCGAACTTTAAGGTAGGTGACAAAGTTTTAGCCACGCCAGGAATGAAGTTTGGTGGTTATGCTCAGTTTGTAACCCTTAAATCTGATCGTACTGAAGGGGTTCTTACAATAATCCCAAAAGTCCTTAGCTTTGAGGAGGCAGCCGCACTTCCTGTTGGGGCACTTGAAGCCCTAAATTTTGTTGGAAACAGTCACCTTAAAAAAGGAGAATCAATACTCGTAAACGGTGCTGGTGGGAGTATTGGAACAATGGCGATTCAACTTGCTAAATACCATGGTGCTGTGGTGACGGCTGTAGATCGTGCAGACAAATTGGATTTTCTAATGAACGTTGGGGCAGATCATGTCATTGATTACATGTCACAAGATTATACTCGGCTTGGGCAAAAATATGATGTCATACTCGACGTGGTCGGTAAAGGTCATTATGGTAGAAGTGTTAAATGTCTGAAAAGTGGCGGTCGTTATATGATTGCTAACCCTAATGGTCCATTGTTTTTTTAAAAGTATTTGGACGAGGCTAACAACTGATATAACAGTAAACATGAAAATGACTGTTCAGAACAACTCCGAGATGCTAAAAATTATAAGACTCATTGAAGAAGGACATTTAAAAGTGTATATTGACAAAATATACCCTCTTGACAGAATTGTTGAAGCCCATCATTATGTTGAAGGTGGAAACAAGAAAGGCAATCTTGTCATAAAAGTAGAACAAGCAGGAGATCAGAATGTATAAAAGACTATTTGATCAAACAGCACAAATTGAAATGGATAAATTCTTTTTGGATCAGTTTTCAGGGCAGGGGAAGGTTGCATGGTACGAGAAGGGTGCAATCATAGACCCTGTAGATAATAATCAAATTTTCCTTGTGCTCGAAGGAGAACTTAATCAATCTATGTACTCTAAAAGTGGGAATATGATCAATTACTATCGGCTTCTAAAAGGCAATGTGTTTGGCGAAATAGACTACTTCGATACAGAACGTGCGAATGTGGTAAACAAGGCTGTAACAAGTTGTAAAATAGTAACCCTTAGTAGGCAAATGGTTGAGGAAAAATTAGAAAATCATCCTCTAATGTATAGATATTTTCTCATGAGTATTGCAAAAAAATATCGAATCATCATGCACGAACTTGCCAATTATAGGTTTAATGACGCACACGGTCGTTTGGCAGATTTCTTATTGAGACTATTTTACTCAGAAGAGAATCCAATGGAAGGTGAAGTCATCGATATTGCATTTACACAAGAAGAGTTAGCGGACAGAGTTGGGTTAAATCGAATTACGGTTACAAATGGTATTAAGAAATTTAAAGAACTTGGTCTAATAGACATATTTAATAGAAAAGTAATTGTATCTGACGTAGAGGGACTCAAAAAAGTTTACCGATGTCCCATTGTAAATGATGTAATTCAAGTTTATTTGACTCAGTTTTGAATAGTAAAAATTTTAAGAGACAATGTCTGAAAGTGAAAGCTTTTTTTTGCCTTGTCTCTTTTACATTTTTTTTATAATAATTGTTTATGAACCTGAGTAGACTTTAAACTTATTGTTTCAAAATTTGTAGTTTAGGCTACAATATTTTACTTCGATATAGATTACTATTTTTCATACAAGAGTGTGACGACATTTGAAGTGGGTCACAAGATAACAGACAATTCTTGAAGTTGCGGAGGATGATTCGGTGAACAACATTAAGACACTGATAGATCAAAGCTTTGATACATTCATAGCAGATCTGAAGACAATAATAGATATACCAAGTGTTTATGCAGAAGATGATAGTACCTTTCCTTTTGGTGAACCAATTGATACGGCTCTAAGAAAAACGCTTTCCCTAGCAGAAAAGCTTGGATTTAAAACCTACTATGATCCTGAAGGCTACTATGGCTATGCAGATTATGGTTCTGGAGATGAAATGATAGGTGTCCTTGGACATTTGGATGTTGTTCCAGCAGGTGATCTTTCAAAGTGGAACTCAGATCCGTTTAATGCAGTTATTAAAGACAATTGCATATTCGGAAGAGGAACACAAGACGATAAAGGGCCCACACTTGCAGCAATGTATGCATTTAAGGCTATTGTAGACAGTGGTGCTTCTATTGATAAAACTGTACGTTTTATTTTTGGTATAGATGAAGAATTGCTTTGGAGAAGTATTTCTAAGTATGTCGAAAAAGAGAAGACACCTCATGTTGGCTTTACACCTGATTCGTGTTTCCCAGTTATATATGCTGAAAAAGGATTGCTTCAAGTCGATTTAATAGCGAAGAACGAGAGTGGTCTTGTGTTAGCTGGAGGAGACGCTTACAATGCTGTTCCATCACTTATGTCAGTAAAAACTGAGAAGTCTGATGAACTGGAACAGGCTCTTAAGAGTCATGGATTCGAGTTTAAAAAAGAAAACGATGGAATCACTGTTATTGGGAAGAGTGTTCATGCTAAAGATGCTGATAAAGGGATTAACGCAATTTCAAGAACTCTACTGGCTGCAAAGTCAATCGGATGGGAGTCAAAAGCGATAAACTTCGTGAATGAAGTTATTGGTGAAGACGCACTGGCGACAAGAATATTTGGCGATTGCCAAGATGAAGCTTCTGGTCCATTAAAATTCAATATAGGTAAGATTGATATGAACTCAAAAAAAACGGAAGTCATCAATGTGGACATGCGAATTCCAGTGACAGTTGAAAAAGACTTTGTTTGGGACAAACTTGAGGCTGCAGTCAAACCTTATGGTTTTGAAGTAAAAGAGAACGACTATTTGAGATCAATTTACACACCACTAGATGCACCACTTGTTGAAAATCTTATCGCTGCATATCAAGAAATTACTGGTGATCTGGAAAGTAAACCCCTATCGTCTGGTGGGGCAACATATGCAAGGGCAATCGATAACTGTGTGGCTTTCGGTGCAGCATTCCCTAGAACGAAGGAAACTGAACACCAGCCAAATGAATGTATTGATCTAGATGAGCTTAAAGAAGCTATTACCATTTATGCTAGTGCATTTATAAAATTGTTGGGTTAGAATCATAGCTTAACAAAATTGATTTAGGAACAGCAGATCATGATAAACATGTTATCTGTTTCAGATATTATACTTTCTATTTTATGGAGGCAAAACATGAGTTCAAACTTAGCACAAGAGAAAAGTAACAGTGCTCCACAGAAGAAGAAAAGAAGTTTTCCGACGGCTTATACGGTTCTTTTCATTGTTCTAGCACTAGCAGCACTTTTAACGCATACTGTACCTGCTGGTTCATATGCAAAACTACTTTATGATGACAGCATGGATATGTTCGTAGTAACATCACCTCTTGGTGAAACGTCAGAATATGCTGCAACACAAGACACACTTAACGAACTTGGTGTAAAAGTAGATGTAGAAAAGTTTTTAGATGGCAGTATATATAAAGCTGTTGCCCTTCCCGGAACTTATGAGGAACTGGATTCAAATCCTCAAGGGCTCCTTGAAGTGGTTCAAGCGCCGATTTCAGGTGTGTATGACACAATTGATATTATCATGTTCGTATTTATCATCGGTGGTATCATTGGTGTTCTTAATGCGAGTGGTTCATTTGACGCAGGTTTTGCTGCACTTTCTCGTGCGACAAATGGTAGAGAATACCTTTTGATTATTATTGTTACATTCCTAATAGCTTGTGGTGGTACTACATTCGGTCTTGCTGAGGAAACCATTGCACTTTACCCAATTCTTGTACCAGTTTTTATGTTAGCAGGTTACGATGCAATTGTGTGTATTGCTGCCCTTTACATGGGGTCTTCAATAGGCACAATGTTCTCTACTGTTAACCCGTTTTCATCAGTTATAGCGTCTAACGCGGCTGGTATTTCATTTACAAATGGTCTAGCATTTAGAGGTGCAGGTCTTGTAATTGCTACGATAATTACAATTACGTACATTGTAAAGTACGCTGAAAAAAATTAAAAAAAGACCCTTCAAAGTCACTTATCTTTGATCAAAAAAAAGAAGAACTTGAAAACAGATTCCTACACGAAACGAAGGAAGTACCAGCATTCACGGGCAGACGTAAACTTATGCTGACACTATTTGCTGCTGCATTCTTTGTAATGATCTGGGGCGTAGCAACACAAGGCTGGTGGTTCATGGAAATGACATCCCTCTTCCTAGTTGTGGGTATTATTCTTTGCGTTCTTTCGGGGATGGGTGAAAAGAAAGCTGTAAGCAATTTTGTTGCTGGCGCAGCTGATCTAGTTGGTGTGGCCCTTACAATTGGTGTTGCCAGAGCGGTTAACCTAATTATGGACAATGGTCTGATTTCAGACACAATCCTTCACGGAGCGACTGATATTGTATCAGGTATGAATGGTGGCGTATTCTCGATTATTATGCTTGCTATCTTTATGATCCTTGGTTTCTTTATTCCATCATCATCGGGTCTAGCAGTACTTTCTATGCCAATCATGGCACCACTTGCAGATACTGTTGGCCTTCCAAGAGATGTTATTGTTAGTGCCTACCAATACGGCCAAGGTCTAATGGCATTCATTACACCAACAGGTCTGATTCTAGTTACACTGTCAATGGTTGATGTAACATATGACCGATGGTTAAAATTCATCATGCCGCTTCTTGGTATGATTGGTGGTTTTGCCGCTATTATGCTGCTTGCGCAAGCACTAATTTAAACTTAAACTAAAATTCAAGAAGTAATGAGCGGGAAGTGTTTGACACTTCCCGCTTATTTTTTTGCAAGTTATGGATTTCCATGATTGGTTATTATAGGTCCTATTTGACTTTTTGAGAGTTTGGGAATACATTTAACCTATAGTCATATGTTTGACCATGGGTCAAATGATTAAGGAAGTTGGTGATGCTTTTATGAACCTGAAAGAAAAACGAGAAGCTGAAAAGCTTAAAAGACGACAATTGAGAATGGATGAAATACTGGAAGCGGCAGAAGCTCTATTTGTTGATAAGGGTATTAAAGAGTCCAAAATGACTGACATTGCTAAAAAGTGTGAATTAAGTAAGGGATCGTTGTACTTCTACTTTACGAGTAAAGACGACATTGTATGGGAACTTCTAAAGAAACACTCTCTAAGTGAATACAAGGCTGGAAAAGATTATATAGATAGTCTTGAATGTACTGGATATGAAAAACTCGAAAAGTACTTTGAACTTTTTAGTAAAGAACTAATCAACACATACTCAGCTTCCACTTTATCATTTCAATATAGAGAGCATATGTTAGCTATGATCTCTAATGGTGTTATGTCAGATGAAGTTAAAATGGAATTTGAGTCACTATATAAACGAAACCTGTCAATGATTCCTTCCTTGATTCTACTGGGGCAAGAGGACGGAAGCATAAAAACAGAAATTGAAGCTGAACTCATTGGCAATGGTATTGGTATAGCATTTGGCGCATATTTTAGAAATGTAGTAGGTTTGAAAGCGTCTTTCGAAAAGGCTTTCATTGATCAGAGGTTAAAAGAGTTTCAAGCGTACAACTTACTGATCTTAGCAACTTTGAAAAAGTAAAAGGAGATCAACATGAAAATCTGTACTTTTCCAAACTGTGCTTACTTGTCGGAAACATCTAGAATGATCGAAATTTATAAAGAGTTAAAGTCAAGAAATGTAGATGTTGTCATGGCAACACATGGTGGACCATATGAATGGTTGTTTGAAGACGAAGGTATTGAATACACTATAGTTAAACCACACTTTTCTAACGAAAGAGCACGGGAATTTGTTCAGACAAACACAGGAGAAAAGGGTCTTAGTGAATTCTATACAAGTGACGAGTTAGAGGTGCATGTAAAGAATGAGATTGCGTTTTACGAAAGAAGCGGTATTGAAAAAGTTATCAGTGGGTTCACACTATCATGTGCTATTTCAACAAGAGCAAAGAATATTCCATATGTAGTAACACATTTAGGGTCATTTGTACCTCCAGTATTTGAAAAGAAAATGCTGGTACCTACTTTGGTTACGGATTCTAAACTGTTTAACCTAATACCACAAAGCTGGTTGGTGACACTCGTTAACAATCTTATGTTCAAATCAAAAATGGCAACAAAGTCATTCAATGCTGTTGCTGCAAAATTTGGTGTGGCTCCATTTAACAGTATGACTGAAGTTATGATGGGTGATGATGTTGTTGTAACAGATGTTCCAGAAATATTAGGCATACCAAAGAGTGAGTTAGAATCGTGGAAGCCTTCTGTAAGGAATCAAAGGTATTACAATAGGGAATACAAACTCCATTACGGTGGGGCCTTATACGCTAAGTTGTTTGGAGACATACCAGACCATGTTGTTGAATTTCTAGATACTGATAAACCAAAGATATATGTTGCTCTGACATCAGGTGAATCGGAAGTACTTCAAAGAGTACATGAAGGCATAAAAGATTTAGATGTTAAGGTCATAATATTAACCACGCTACACAGCATAAAGAAAATTGAGAATGACAATACATTAGTTGTGAGTCATCTTCCGTCTCATAAAGTTATGCCTCTTATGGACTTAGCAATTATTCATGGTGGTCAAGGGAGTATTCAAACTGCAATCGCGAGTGCTATACCGGTTTTAGGTATTCCTCTTCATGTGGAACAAGGTTTGAACGTGTCAATACTAGAAAAACATGGTGCTGGAAAGTTGCTGATCAAACATAATATTTCTCCAAAAGAGGTTATGGAGAAAACAGAGGCAATTTTGCAAGATGCGTCTTACAAATCCAATATGAAAATCTTGAGCAATTATCAATCGCAAGTAGATGGTGTTGTGAAAGCAGTAGATGTTATTTTGAATAAATGATTTTTAAGCATATCCATTCAAGCATGTCCTTCGGATATGCTTTTTATTGTAGATATAAGCGAGTGGGTATAGAATCAAAAGAATAATCTATTTACATAGTATTTACTTTGGCGTCAAACTTTATTGGTGGTTTAATATAGTTCAATCACATATAATAATACGAAAGGAATGGGCTTAAAACTCAGTGAGGATGATTTTTTAAAAGCTGAAGACAATAGGGGACTTGCATGGTCATATTCCACATTAGCGGGTGTATACTATACAAAAAAGGATAGAGCTTCAGCGGTTCTATAGAGTTATTCACACATATAAAGGTATTTTAAGTGGATACTATTTAACATCAACAGTTAATAATTTGAACAACTTAGAAGAAAACATACAAGCTTGTTTTGCCATTTGAAGTTGAGGGAGAGACAATTCGGGTTTTATCCGAACCTTACAAAAGTGTTATAGATAGTCTTGTACATATCTTCAGAAATGCAGTAGATTATGGCATTGAGGATGCTGATAAAAGACTTGCTAGTGAAAAAGATATGTATGGTTCTATTGGAATCCATGTGAGACAAGACGGAAATCTCATAGAGCTTGCAATTAGTGATAATGGTGCTGGAATTAGAGTCAAAGCACTAAAAGAGAAAACAGTAAATAAAGGGTACTATTCACATGAGGCATTTGATGCTTTAGATAGGACAGAACAACTGTAATGTATATTCTTTGACCAAGTTTCTAGTTTTGATCAGGCTACGGTTATGTCTGGAAGAGGTGTCGGACTAGCTTCTGTCAAACAGGAAATTGAGAGTGTTGGTGGAAAAATAGAAGTTGTTTCAAAATTAGGAAGAGGGACGACATTCCTAATCAAACTACCGATTTTGGAAAAAAAATATTGTATTTTAGTTAAATATTTGAGAACTAGGCATATAGTCAGCCTTATACTTATGACTTTAAAAATAATGTCTTCCCTTATGAATAATACTAAAGTGAGTGAATGAATGATTAAAATTGGAGTGACAACAGCAATAAATCCAAGGTCGAAAATGTTAGATAAAGCAAAAATGATTGCAAAGGAGTTAGAGCTGAAAACATACACAAGGAGAGAACAAGGCATAAGAAAGATGCTTAGCCTATATGGTCTGGATTATTTGTATGTTGTTGAAAAGGAACGTATAGTTCTTAAAAATTCAAATAATGATTTGTTTTGGCATCCTGGAACGTCAGTCATTAAGCTCTGGGATCAAGGACACGGCAAAGGAAACCTGCTTTTAAAAGCAACAGCCATTGAAGACGGAGATATTGTACTTGATTGTACTCTTGGGTATGGATCAGACGCTATTGTAATGGCATCGAAAGTTGGAACCTCTGGCAAGGTTATTGGCCTTGAGGCAAGTGAACATCTTGCATACTTAGCAAAAGACGGTATGGAAAATTATACTCAAGTGCGAAAAGAAATCATAGAGGCAGTGTCTAGAATCAAAGTTCTTCACGCAAATTACATAGAGTATTTAGCAGCTCAAGCGGACAATTCGATAGACATTATATACTTTGATCCAATGTTTCAAAATCCTAACACAAAATCTAAGTCACTTAATGCAATTAGAGATTTTGCAGAAATGAGAACGCTTGAAAAAGTCTCAATACTGGAAGCCCTAAGAGTGTGTCGAAAGCGTGTGGTTGTGAAAGAACGTATTGGTAGTGGCGTGTTTGAAAAGCTTGGGATTACGAAGCGTGTAGGAGAAATTCGGTTTGGTTCTGTTGTATATGGAATAATAGAAAAAAAGAACATATAGGACTCTCAGAATAACCGTATACAGGTATTTTTTCAGTAAAAACCAGTTCTTGTATTGTAATTTGTAGATGGAAATAGTATGCTTTACTTGTAAAACAACTAAATAACTTATGAATTGGTATCATTTCTGCGAATTGCGGAATGATTTAATGGGGAATTCGATGTAAGTTCGAAACGGTCCCGCCACTGTGAATCAGCGAAAGCTGAAAGTCAGACACCCGCCATTTTATTGAGTCACAAGAGGTCCTACGGAGTATAGGAGGTGATATTCGAGTCGTGTGCGGAGTACATCTATATCTTTTTGTGATATAGGTGTTTTTTTTATGGGAAAAATCCTACGTGACTCTACTGAAACTGTATAAATAGATGCTGGAATACTCATGTGACAGGATCACATTCAATATATCGGTAGGAATATCAAGTGATATTTTACTCAATAATGTTGTAGTCATTATGCTAGGTCCAGACAAGTTGAAATACGCTCACATGATTAGAAAGAGGTGTGCAAATGGAAAACAATAAGAACATCCAAACTCAAAATGGCTATGATGAAAACGGTTTACTTTTCGGTGAATTTAAAGCGCCCACTTATGAAGAGTGGAAAGAAGCAGCTACAGTACTACTCAAGGGTAAACCCTTTGATAAAGCGATGTATACTAAAACACCAGAAGGTATTACTCTTCAACCAATATACACAAAAGAACATTTAGAAGAACTACCACATTCAGATTCGCTTCCAGGTTTCCCGCCATATGTTAGAGGTACAAAAGCAGATGGAAACCTTAATGAACCATGGCTGGTAAGTCAAGAGGTTTATGCTGGAACGCCTAAGGCGTTTAATGAAGCAATTTTAAATGACCTATTTAGGGGTCTGACTGTGTTAAATATGGGATTAGATATGCCTACACAATTTGGAATTGATCCTGATCATGAATCAGCAGAAAATGTTGGTTTTAAAGGGGTATCAATTTCATCTCTTGAAGATCTTAACAATGCTTTCCAAGATTTAGTTCTAGAAGTTTTACCGATTCATATCAATTCGGGTATGAACCCTGTACCTATGACAGCGATGATAGGTGCACATTTAGAAAGTAAAGAGTTAACCTTTAGTTCGATGAAGGGGATTCTAGGGTACGACCCTATCGGTATGTTATCTAAACATGGTGACCTCTCTGTTTCGTTAAGTGAAGCCTATGATCTAATGGCAGATGTGACAAAATGGGTAGCTGGGGAAAACTCTGAGGTAAGAACCATTCTTGTTGAAGGTCACCCTTACCATGATGGTGGTGCAGATGCTATTCAGGAGTTGGCATATGCGATGGCAATTGGTGTTGAATACATCAAGGAAATGCTTGATCGTGGTATGGATATAGAATCTATTACATCTAAGATGGCATTTAGTTTTTCTCTCGGTTCTAACTTTTTTATGGAGTTATCAAAAATCAGAGCCGCACGACTCATGTTTTCTAAAATTGTTGAAGCATTTGGTGGAAGTGCTGAAGCACAGAAAATCTTTACCCATGCGAAGACATCATCATGGACTAAAACTGTTTATGACCCATATGTAAATATGCTAAGAAATGCATCTGAAGCCTTTTCGGGTGCTGTAGCAGGCGTTGATAGTTTAAGTGTGTTGCCTTTTGATGAACCTATTCGTGAAGCCGATGAGTTTTCAAGACGTGTTTCAAGAAACGTTCAGGCAATCCTTCAAGATGAATGTAACTTCACCCAGCCAATAGATCCGGCAGGTGGGTCTTGGTATATAGAATCACTTACCAATGAGATTGCACAAAAATCATGGGATATCTTCCAAGACATTGAGTCAAAAGGCGGCTTTTCTAAAATGTTGTTAAAGGGAGAAGTACAATCGGCTGTAGAAATGAAATATGAAGGTAAATTTAAGAACATGGCAAAACGCAAACACGTATGGGTTGGTGTGAACATGTATGCAAATATGACTGAGGAAAAGCTGAAAGCTCAATCAAGAGGCAATGACGATGTTCTTGCTAATAGACGTAAAACTGTAGAAGATCATAGACTGAAAAAAGATGTGTTCATGATTGCAGCAAGTTTGTCAGAACTGGGCGATTACAAGGCTACAAGTGGCAAAATTTCCATGGAACTGGCAGTTAAAGCGGCAGAAATGGGTGCTACTATTGGAGATCTTGCTGAGATTTGCTCAGCATTCACTGAAGAGGGTCAATCAGTAAAACCTGTTAAGCGTGAGCGAGGCTCAGAAAGATTTGAAGCGTTAAGAGACAAAACTATGGAACTAAAAAGTAAAAATAAAGGTCCAAAGGTATTCCTATTTAACATTGGACCAATTCCACAACATAAGGGCAGAGCAGATTTTTCAACAGGATTCTTCGAGGTGGGTGGATTTGAGGTACTATCAAACAACGGATTTATGGACTCGGAATCTGCAGTGAAAGCAGGTTTAGAATCGGGTGCGCATATTGGTGTAATTTGCTCTACGGATGCGGTTTATCCAGAGTTTGTACCAGAAATTGCTAAGGCTGTTAAAGAACAAAATCCAGATATGACTGTTGTTGTAGCAGGTCGTCCTTCCAAAGAGCTAGAAGTGGAATACCGAGATGCAGGTGTAGATCATTTCATCTACATGGGAGCAGACTGTTATACATTACTGGCATCAATTCAAGAGGAGGTGGCTCAGAATGCATAAACATCCTGACTTTACGAAATTAAATTTAGATATAGATCCTAAAAAAGACTCAAACAGTGATTGGAGATCTGCATTTGAGGCTGCAACAAGCAAAACAACTTCCGATTTTGATTGGATGACAAATGAACAAATTAGTGTTGGTGCACTATACACAAAAGATGAATATAAAGATTTTGAACATCTAGGTTTTACCGCAGGAATCAGTCCCTATCTTCGTGGCCCATATGCAACGATGTACGTTACAAGACCTTGGACTGTTCGACAATATGCTGGATTCTCCACAGCTGAGGAATCAAATGCGTTTTATAAACGTAACTTGGCAGCAGGTCAAAAGGGGCTGTCAATAGCATTTGACCTAGCGACTCACAGGGGCTATGACTCAGACCATGAACGTGTGGTTGGTGACGTAGGTAAAGCGGGCGTTGCTGTAGATTCAATGCTCGACATGAATATCCTATTTGATGGTATTCCGCTTGACAAGATGTCTGTTTCAATGACAATGAATGGTGCTGTATTACCTATACTTGCCTTTTACATTGTAGCTGGTGAGGAACAAGGTGTTCCTATGGAAAAACTTGCGGGAACAATTCAAAATGACATTCTTAAAGAATACATGGTACGTAACACCTATGTATATCCACCTGAAATTTCTATGCGTATTATTGCAGATATTTTTGAATTTACATCACAAAAGATGCCGAAATTCAACTCGATTTCTATTTCTGGCTATCATATGCAGGAGGCTGGCGCTACAAATGACATTGAATTGGCATACACACTTGCAGATGGTCTAGACTATATTCGAGCAGGTATCAAAGCAGGTATTGACGTAGATGCGTTTGCACCACGTTTATCTTTCTTCTGGGCACAGGGAACTAATTATTTTATGGAAGTTGCAAAAATGCGTGCAGGTCGTATGCTTTGGGCTAAGATTGTGAATCAATTTGATCCAAAGAATCCAAAATCACTTGCACTCAGAACACATTCTCAGACGTCGGGATGGTCCCTTACGGAACAAGATCCATTTAACAATATTACTAGAACATTAATCGAGGCAATGGCTGCGTCACTTGGACATACACAATCACTTCATACAAATGCTCTAGATGAAGCCATCGCACTTCCAACAGATTTCTCTGCACGTATTGCTAGAAATACACAGCTATACCTTCAAGATGAAACGTCTATTTGTAAAGTCATTGATCCGTGGGCAGGGTCATACTATGTTGAAAGATTAACACATGAAATAGCACGTAAGGCTTGGGGACACATACAAGAGGTCGAATCGCTTGGTGGTATGGCAAAAGCAATTGAAACGGGTTTACCTAAGATGAGAATCGAAGAAGGCGCTGCAAGACGTCAAGCAAGGATTGATTCCGCCAAAGAGTCAATTATTGGTGTCAATAAATACCGTCTTGATCATGAAGACCCAATTGAAATTCTAGAAATTGATAATACAGCGGTTCGAATCGCTCAAATTGAGAGATTAAAAAAGCTAAAAGCTAATCGAAATGAAGAGGATGTTCAAGCTGCACTTGAAGCAATTACAAAGGCAACTGAAACTGGTGAAGGAAACCTTCTTGAGCTGGCAGTTAATGCGGCAAGAGTTCGTGCAAGTTTAGGTGAAATCTCTTATGCTGTTGAAAAAATTAAAGGGAGACATAAAGCTGTGATTAGGTCAATTTCAGGTATTTACAGCTCTGAGTATGCAAAAAAATCAGAAGTCGATCTTGTTCGAGACATGACAGATGAGTTTGAAGTGAACGAGGGTCGTAGACCGAGAATATACATTGCCAAAATGGGACAAGATGGTCATGATCGTGGCGCTAAAGTTGTTGCTACAGGCTTTGCGGATATGGGATTTGACGTTGATGTAGGTCCACTTTTCCAAACACCAGAAGAGGTTGCAAGGGACGCAGTAGAAAA